>LAZR01001560.1_pt1 | contig 14400 bp, 7 predicted proteins | sample 329461 | NCBI WGS metagenome assembly LAZR01 (sample SAMN03002196, study PRJNA259156) | marine sediment metagenome | biome: sea floor; feature: Hydrothermal impacted sediments; material: marine sediment; isolation source: Loki non-amplified sample from Loki's castle hydrothermal vent sediment ...
GAATATATTTACAAACGAGAAAAACAAACAATTAAAGAAGGAAGCTTCAAAACTAATTTCAACTGTTGCAAAAAAAACCCCAAAATTTATAGAAACTTTAATTCCTGAATTTATTCAATCCGCAGATGCCCAAGATACCTCTGTTCGAGTTATACTTTTTAAGGCTTTGCTCGAAATAGCGTCTAAATCACCGGAAATAATTTCAATATCTTCCATAATTAATTTTCTATCTGATCAAGACTCATTTATACGTGAAACAAGTACTAAAATACTTGGTTTTATCGGATATAAAAATTCTAGTGTAGTTATCGATACTTTATTAAAAAATTCCTTAACTGATGAGGATTGGATTGTCAGAGAAGCGACAGTTTCGAGTTTAGGGAAAATAATTAATCATGTTGAAGATAAAGAAAAAATTATTCAAAAACTGGGTTCTTTGCTAAATGATGAACAAAATTGGGTTCGCTGGTCAGCTATGAATATTCTATCAGGTATTAAAGAAGTAAATGATTCTCATATTCCCTTTAACATTCTCTATAATAACTTAATAAGCACAGATCCTAAAGTAAGGGAAGCTTCAGCTGGATTAATTGGGATTTATAGCAATCAGATTGAAATTATTTTTGATAAAATCATTGTATTATTAGAGGATGAATCAAAGGAAGTAAGAGAAAGAATGATTAATACTTTTGTTAAAATCATACAAGAAATAAGCCTAAACCGTATATTAACAAAATTATTACAAAATCTTAGTGATGAAGGATCCCTTGAAACTCAAAGATCTATAGCCTTGATTTTAAGCCGGACAGCGAAGTATGAAAGCGAAAATATTAAAAAAAGGATTATTTCTCTTCTAAAAATAAGGTGTGAAATGAGCCAAGATCCCATTATCTGTAATTGTTTACAATCAATAAAAGAACGCTGAATAACTCATACCCTACTAGTTAAATATATTACTAATTCTACTCTCTCTTGGATTTTTTTAAATCTGTTGATTTATTCTCGGCTTAATAACCTATCCCTTAATACGATTATTAAAATAAAATAGAATAAACAGATATCATACTCGATAATAAAAATCAAAACGATCTTATATGACGACACCTCTCACTAATTCTGCAGTACCTCTAAATAAAATTCAAAAGTTGGAAGATTTTTATAGACTATTTCAAGAGCGACCTGGTGAATATAAATACCTTGTACAAATTAATAATGTTTTCTCCAAGGGTGGGAACGCTATAATTATTCTCTATGAGGATTTATTAGCATTTGATCCCCAGATTGCTGATTTGTTAAGTAATGATCCTGAATCTTTATTGGAAGATGCAGTCGAAGCATTTAAGAATATATTAAAATTTCAAGGAGCAGTTTTAGCTAACCAAGATTATTTTGTAAGAATATCAACTAGAGATAAACTATGTCCATTATTTTCTTCTCTCAGAGGATTAAGAGCAAAAAATATAGATAAACTTATTTATACTAAAGGTATTTTAGTTAGATGTTCATCGATTAGGCCGAAATTGTTGAAGGCAACGTTTGAATGTGCAGTCTGTGGGAGTCAATTTGAAGTAATTCAATTAACATCACGAATTAAATGGCCCAATTTTTGTATTGATAAACGATGTAAAGCTAAGACACAATCAGATTTTAGACTTATATCTAAAAGTTCAGAATTTATTGATTGGCAAAGTATAACTCTTCAAGAAATTCCCGAAGACTTACCTCCTGGAAGAATTCCAAGATCAGTTCAAGCAATTTTGACTCATGATTTAGTTGATATAGTTAAACCAGGAGACAGAGTAAAAATTATGGGATTATATAAATCTGTTTTGGCTCAATCAACAAAAAGTTTTAATTCAACTTTATTCAAAACTTTTATAGATGTTAATTTAATAGATCCAGAAGATAAAAGTGACCAACTAGTTGAGCTTTCAGTTGAGGATAAAAAGAAAATAGAAGAATTATCAAGAGAGCCTATGATTCAGAAAAAAATCGCTCGATCAATTGGACCAAATATATACGGTCGTGAGCAATTGAAAATAGCATGTGCTTTGAGTTTATTTGGGGGGACTAGAAGAAAGAAACCAGGCGGGGGATATAAACGTGGGGACCTCCATTTTCTTGTTGTGGGGGATCCAGGTACAGGAAAATCAGAGATTCTGAAAGGAGCTGTAGAAGTTTCTCCTCGCGGTTTATACACATCTGGAAAAGGATCAACGGGTGTTGGACTTACTGCAGCTGTAATCAAAGAGAGTGAAACGGGTCAAATGAATCTAGAGGCAGGAGTTGTTGTTTTAGCTAATGGAGGTGTTGCAGCAATTGACGAGTTTGATAAGATGGATACAGCAGATCGTTCGGCTCTGCATGAAGCGATGGAACAACAAACAGTGAGTATTGCTAAAGCAGGAATAGTTGCCACACTAAAAGCTCAAACTGCTATAATTGCTGCAGCCAATCCACAATTTGGAAGATATGACAGGTATAAAACACCTACTCAAAACATTCGTTTACCTCCTTCTCTTTTATCTCGCTTTGATCTAATCTTTATAGTAGTTGACAGACCTGATAAATCAGAAGATGCCCAAATGGCAGAATTTATTTTAAAGAATGCAATGACAAAACCCGAAGAGAATTTTGATAATGAAAATTACCCTATAACGCCCATTTCCAGTGAGTTTCTTAAAAAATATATTAAATACGCCCGAAGAACATGTCATCCAGTACTTACAGATGAAGCCAAAGCGAGAATAAAAGAGTTTTATTTGGGTTTGAGAGGTCAATATGAAAGTGAAGATGCAATCATTTCGATCTTAGCAAGGAATTTAGATGCTCTTATCAGATTGAGTGAAGCATATGCAAAAATGGCTCTAAGAGATAATGTACTTAAAGATGATGTAGAAGAAGTCATTAAACTATTCCAACGATATCTTAAAGATACTGGTTACGATGAGACTTCTGGAAAAATAGATATGGATAGAATTTTTGTTGGGGAGTCGAGGAGCAATCTTAATAGACTTGAGTCTTTGATGAACAGATTAAAAGAAATATTCGAAGAGAATAATTGGAAATCACTCGAGAAAAACAGCGTAATTCAGATTCTAGAGCTTGAGGAGAATTTAGATAAAAAATTCATTGAAAACTCTCTTGGAGAACTGATAAGGGAAGGCACTCTATATGAACCAAGAAGTAATTTTATCAAGTTTACCAATAATGAGGCAATTTAACTTTTAAGTGGATATTCTTAAGACATTTACAGATTTTCATTGAAAATGCCTAATTGATTGTTCCGACATAACCCTAAAGGCAAGTTCTACATTTTCGCCAGTTTTAGCGGAGGTAAAGAAAGTAGAAATTATTTTTAAACTCTTCTCTAAGGAAATAACATCTTTTTTATCTACAGCACTTAATAAATCCTGTTTATTAGCAAGCAATATTATTGGTGCTAATGGACAGTATTTGGTGATATCTGGTATCCAGAATTTCTCAATTTGATCAAAAGAATTTTTCCTCGTCAAATCTCCAACAATTATCACGCCCTTAGCGCCCGAATAATACGATCCCCTCATTTTAATCCAACGTTCTTGACCGGCAATATCCCAAAGTTGAAGATTTGCAATTGTTTTATTCTCCAAAACTATTTTTTTTGTAAAGATATTAGTTCCAATACTTGAACGGTAATCCTCTGTAAATTGTCCTGAAACGAATTTTTTTACTAAACTAGTTTTACCTACTGCTGGTTCTCCAATTATAATAATTTTTAAGCTTATTTTCTTGGAACTAATCATTTCTATAAATTTTTATGAAGAAACTTTTTTAAGTTTATAGATTAAAATTAAAATAATTAAAATTCAAAAGTATAAATAATAATAGATATTCAAAGGAAAATTAAAAAATGATTCCATGACCACAGGAATAGTTTATGATGATATCTATCTCCAACACAAGATAGGGACTCATATAGAAAGCCATCAAAGACTTATCGAAATCATGAATTTCTTGGAAAAAAATAATATATTAAGTGATCCGAATTTTCAATTAATTCAGCCGAGGAAAGCAACAATTGATCAAATTAAATATGTTCACAATGAAAGTTTAATTAATGAGATAAAAGAAGTTAGCAATCTCGCCGAAAAAACAGGATATGTCCAAAGTCTCGATCTTGACACATTAGTTTCAGCAAAAACTTTCGAGGCATCACTATTTTCTGTTGGTGGTAATTTACAAGCTGCTGATGAAATTTTAGATGGAAATATAAAAAATGCTTTCTGTGTTGTGCGTCCCCCTGGACACCATTCAAAAACTTTTAAATGTGCTGGATTTTGCATATTTAACAATGTTGCTATAGTTGCAGAATACTTATTTAGGGAAAAAAATATCAAAAGAATTGCATTAATCGATTGGGATTGTCATCATGGTGATGGAAGCCAACAAATATTCTATCAAGGATCAAAGTCAGAATTGGGTGAAATAATAATATTTAATTCTCATCAAGATGGAAGAACATTATATCCTGGAAGTGGATCTATAGATGAAATTGGTTCAGGTAAAGGTGAAGGTAAGATTATAAATTTCCCTATGCCACCTAGAGCATCAGAAGATATTGTTATGATTTATTTTGATGAGATAATACAACCAATATGTAATGAATTCAAACCTGATTTTATACTTATATCTGCTGGATTTGATACGCATTGGTCAGATAGTTTAACAGACATGGGTTGGACTCTTCAAGGTCCTGCTAGTTTTTTAAGAAAAATAAAAAAAATTGCTAGAGATTTTGCTAAAAATAGGATTCTAATAACACTTGAAGGGGGATACGAAATTGAGAAGCAGGCAAGAGCCGTTTATAATTGCTTACGAGTTCTTAATGATGAAGAAGATAACTTAATTTTAGAAAAAACAAGAATTTCAGAACCTTTATTGTTAGATTATGTCAACACAAAATTAATACCCGCTTTAAAAAATAATTTAAGACCGTATTGGAACTGCTTTTAACATATCTTTATCATTACGTTTTCAACAGTAATTTATGCATTTATTTATAAATTTGAATACCATATTTATGTTAGTTAATCACCTATAATTAAATAAAAATATCAAGGAATTCATTATGTCGTATGAATATGAAAAAGATAATGATGATAAAAAGGAAGATAAACAATTAACTAAACCTCAAATGCCACCCCCCTCAACTACACCGTTGACACCTCCCCCGGCAAGGCCATCAATAGAACCTCTAACCCCGCCACCTTTAGAAGTTCCTACCCCTTTACCCAAATTTACTGCTCCATCCCCTTTAGTAGAACCCATAACACCAGAGTCTCCAGCAGTTTCTCCTCCATCACACCCTCCCCCGTTCACCCCCCCCCCTACAAGGCCATCAATAGAACCTCTAACCCCGCCTCCTTTAGAAACCCCTACTCCTTCCCCCTTAGTAGAATCCCCAACAACGGACCCTCTAGAGCTCTCTCCAACATTACCATCAAGCCCTCCACCAATAAATATTTCTGGTCCATCACAAATAGAATTTGATACAATTATAACTCAACTTGAAGATAAAGAATCTACTATCAATCAAGTACAAAATCAAATAAATGAATTAAAAACTCAAAATTCAACAATCAGAGCTCAACTTAATGAAAAGGAAAATCAAATTAACCGATTGAACAACCAAATTCAAACACTTCAATCTTCAGTAGATAATTATCAAAAACAGGTTAATCAGTTAACAGAAGAAAAGGCCAATTTACAAGCACATGTTCCTGGGTTACAACAGCAGGTTCAAGAATTAAAGCAACAAAATTCAATGTTGCAACAGCAAATGAGCCCTTTACAAACTCAAATTACTAAACTACAGGAAGAAATTGCCTATAAAGAGAAACGAATTGAAGAATTGAAAGAACCTATGGCAGTAATGCCTTCTAGCTTAGCCAAAGGTATTATATCTCAAACCCCAACAGATTATGGTGTTAGTCCTTCATTTTCCTCTCCAACAACAACAACTCCCTCTTCTAGCCCGTCTCCATCGGGGAGTACTGGAAGGAGAGTTTGTCCCAATTGTGGTGCTACTGGTTTCGCAGTAAAAGAGGTTGAGGATCGAACACGAATCATTAGCTATATTCCTAAGCCAATATATGCGAAAAAATATGTATGCACGAAATGTGGTTTTGAGTTCTAAAATTACTTGTTAATTCTCAAATGTAAATATCCCCTTTCTTCATCAAATCGTTAATACAAGATTATGTTGTGTGTTTTCTAATGATAAAAATGTTTGTTTGCAGTCTGTTTATTTTCTGCCTTAAAAGACGATTTTGAAAAATCAAACAATTTGAAAGAAGAGGTGGAAAATTATAAATATAATTTTTTTTATTAATATTCTAATTCATGGATAATTAAAACTTTTTTTTTGGAATAATATGTCAGAATTGCGGGAGGAAATACTGGGTGGCGGGATAAATAAAAAAAGAATAATCGGTGTAGTATTAGTTGCCCTTTTATTAATATCAGTATTTGCATTCTCAACTTTTTTTTTTAGTTTCCTATTTGGAAGCCAAAGAACAGAACCAAGTAAACAAAAAAAGGGTACCACAGAAGAGTTCCCTGAATTAAGATTACCTCCATACCCATTTGATGCTGAATTTTGGCAAGATCTTTTCGATCAAATAGATCCAGCTGATATTCCTGCTCTTCTTGATATGCTTTCTGAAATGTTTGATGGAGATATAGACGACTTAGATTTGGGAAATTTTTCACAAGGTCTTCTCGATCTTTTATTTTTAGGTGCCGGTGAAATGGAGGTTTTTAGAGTTTTTAATTATTTATCGTTTGGGAACATGTCTGATGTCCTATGGAAAATGGAGAGTTTTGATGAGTTTACTGGAACTGGTTGGCACTCAACTGCGAGTTCTGATCTGTACAGTTTTTATGCCTATGGTGATTATTATTCAAATTATGCTCCTAATCCGGAGCTTTTTAAAATAAAAATGCCAATGTCTCCTCAGATTGGCGTTAATTCTTTAGTAATCCCTTCCCTCTTTCCAATTCCTTTTATTATGGAGTACCCCCCATCTATATCTGCACCAAACTTGAATCCTGCTGCAACAAAATTATATAAAACTGAATTTAATAGTACTACATTAGATCTTTCATTTTCATCTGATGTGGATGTCAATATGACGTATGAAATGTTTGGATTACCTCTACCATCAGCTCAATCTATTAACAATAGTGCAGTGGAGGCTAGTTTTACCCCTGCGCCTATACAGAGCAAATATTTACAATTACCACCCACTATTGAAATATATAAAGGTAACAATCCCTCCTTTGCTAATCATACAAACATTTTGAATACAACGATTAATGACAATGATAACGCCTATGAAGTCTCGAATAAAATCAGAAATTACCTTCAGACTCAATTTACCTTTCCATTAGATCCTGATGATTATAATCCTGCTCCAGATGGTTATGATGTCGTAGAATGGTTTAGCGAGACACAACAGGGATTATGGCCTGATTTCGCCTCTGCCTTTTGTGCATTTTCAAGGGTTTTCGGAGTTTCCAGTCGATTTATAGATGGATTTAGTAGCTTAGCGATTGAAGAAATTTATGATTATGATGAGGGTCAAACCGGTTTCGCAATAAAATATAAAAATTTATATAATTGGGCAGAAGTTTACATCCCTACAGATATCTCAGGGAATGGGCAATGGATTCAATTCGATATTTTTGATAACTTCGGAGGTGGAGGAAATCCTATATTGGGTGGAAATTATAATCTCACTGTTCTGCCGGATCAAATATTTTATAATAGACCTGATATCGCAACCTTAACTGCAAAACTGTCCTCTGCGTCAGACCCTATTGATGGTAAAACAATCACTTTTACAGATTTAACCACTGGACAGAATCTGGGGCAGAATATTACCAATTCAAATGGCACTACGTCAATAAATTTCAATTTAAATAATTCTCACGTTGTTGGTCCACATATAATTGAAGCTCAATACGACTTTTTTACAGTTGGGTATAATTTAACAACAATTTTAGGGAATATAAGCGTTAGTCTAAGTTCTATCAATCCAACTGAGATTAACAGATCAGATCTTCAACCAGATTCTACGAATATTCAGGGATATGTCTTCGATCCTTTGAATGGGGAAAGGGTAAAAGATGCAGAAATTAATGCTATATTATTCCAAAAGGGCACTAGCATTGAGGAAATTAATGCTTTTAGTCCATCCTCCATTATCACTGATAGTAATGGCGATTTTGATGACATATTAGATTTAAATCCCTCTGTTCAATCAGGGCAATTTGAAATTAGAGCAGATTTTAATGGGACTTGGCAAATTGACACCCCTCTAGGCATAATACCATATATTGTCCCCACTATTACAAATTCAAGTAATAAGTTGGAATTAAATGTAACTAAGGCTTTAACCACTTGGTTTTATATCAACAATACACCTGTAGCGGATCAGTCTAACCCTCGGGTTTCAAGATACCAGACATTAAATCTAACAGCAAAAGTAGTATTAGAAGGCTTTGGTTCAGTTCCAAATAAACAAGTAACTTTCCATGATTATTCCCGGGGTGGTGTTGAGATCGGTTCTGGGTTTTCAGATACACAAGGTTTGGTTTCTGTTAGTTATTTTGTTGACGATTATTGTAGAGCGGGTCCAAATTTATTATATTCTAAAATAGCTTCAATGACTAATTATTCTTATTTCATTGTAGATGAGAACCCTACAATAAACGCGATTTCTGGTCCAACACCCCGCGTGATTAACCGAACGGGTTTTGGAGCTACCCAGTTCAATATTGTAGGAGACATCACTGATAGTACTAATAGCTCTATTCCCTTAGGTTTCACTGAAATTACCTTGACTTTGATGAAAGGAAGTATTAATTATTCTCAATATCTCATTCCGATTGAGAGCTATCCATATCAAACTGATTCATCTGGAACTTTTGATTTAACTTTTGGTGTTGCGCCTAATACTCCACCTGGAAATTACTCATTAAGGCTAGATTTTAATGGAACTATTAATTTAATGACTTATCCTTATCCTTATAATTTTAATTTACCATTTATTAATACTTCAACTTTTTATAGTAATGATCTGAAAATTGATGCAGAAGCTTCTTTACTCTTTTGGATAAATGGGACTACATCGGATGATGCATACAATCCTATAATAAATCGATACGATTCTTTAAACTTAACAACCTACATACATCAAGCAGGTACTCCTATTGTTGATGGAGAATGGGTGTTTTTCTTTGATGCAACCCAGGATAATCTCTATATCGGTGCTGATCAAACTAATGGGGGATATGCAGAAGTGGATTATGTAACAAATGATAATACAACAGCTGGACCGCACTTACTTTATGCTACATGGAATAATAAATTTAATTTCTCATATTTTATATTGAATGCTCCAATCGGGATTTCTCTTGACATAGGTCCTCAACCTCCAGATATTAATCGAACGGGAGCAATAGGACGTAACTTTCAAATTCATGGTTATTTAAATGATTCAAAAAATGGGAATCCTATTAAATTTAACCAAATACAAATCCTTCTTTATGATGGACCTACTGATGTCTCATTCTATTTAAATCTCGAATCTGGGTCTTTATGGCTAGGTGGAACAGGTGAGATAGATCTAACATATTCAGTAACAGCCTCAACACCCGCAAAGAATTACACAGTTTTAATAATATGTAGCGGAATTTTTATATATACAACTCCTGTTTACCCTCAGTTCTTTAATCTTGGATTTTTAACTAATTTAACCGATTTGACTACTGGATTTAATGACTTAAGAGTTATAGATCCATATAACATAAATATCTTTTTTGAGATCAATGGAAGCTCAACACTTTCATTTTATTCGGATCCTCAACCACCTGAACGATTTATGCGAGGTGATGATATCAATTTTAGTGTCTCTATAATTCAAAGTGGTATACCTGTAACCTCAGGAACAGTTAGGATTTATGATGTTTTTAATAATAATATGTTAGGGTTTTATCCTTATATAGGAGGAGACGGGGGATACCATGAATTCATAATTAGCACAGCTGGTTGGCATGGCGGATTACATAGAATTAAAGTTAACTGGTCTGGATTTGCAACATTTAATACAACCTATGTTATTATAAATGAAAGCGTTAGTATCTTTTCTTCAATTGATAAGAGTTCGATTTTAAGATCTACTGATGGTTTTATTGTGTCAGGTACAGTTCAAGAAAATTCGGTACTTTTAAGGGGTTTGGGAGTTACTCTAATTCTATTAGATGATAGTTATAGTGATGTTTCAGGTTATTTGACAGGTCCCCAAACTGTTACAACTAATGCGGTTGGATACTTTCAATTTGGGAACTCAATAAATATTGCATGCCCACAAGGACAATATTATCTTCGGGTGGATTTCAATGGGACGATTAACGCTATTGGTATATCAATGAGTAATTATATGATCCACAATAGCAGTTTACGTATTCCTATTAATATTACGGCCGATACTTCATTAAATGGAAATTATGAAACCGAGGTTGTTAAGGATGATTGGTACTTTGGAGATAATTGTTTTGTTTATGGCAATTTAAATTGGGATAATTCAACCTCAATGGCTTTAATGGAAATTAATATTACTATAAGAGATGGCTTTGGAGTTATTTTAGATACTCAGACAGGCTTCACTGACGCTTTTGGGTTCTTTAATCTCACTTTTGTCGTTGGGAACTGGGATAATCCAGAAGTATGGGTTTATTTTTATCCTGATGATCTTTCTAATTTTGGTGTTCCAGATGGTTTTTATATTACCACAATTCAACAACAATTATTTAGGTTTCCTTAAACTCCTAATAAGATGATTCATAAGATGATTCAAACAATTAAAAAAAAGAAAAAAAGTTTTCATCGTCTTGAAAAGAGGTTATCTGCGATCATCCTTATTTTCATTTTTTTTGGAATTGTATTTAATATCCTTAGCAATTCAAGTTTAATTAATAAGAATCTTTCGCATCATATTGATAAAAATCCAAAATTGTCATTCCTCTGGGCAACTTTAGATATGACAAATCCTGGTGAGGTAAACAATACGCAATTTTACCATAGCACAGTTATTTCTGTTGAGGGACGAATTTATAATAGGATTGATAATAGTAGTAAACAATCTATTAACGTTGCTATAGAAGTTGACGATGTTGTTGATATGAGTTATACCGATGCTACCGACCCTCAAGGAAGATTTGATATTAATTATATAGTTGATCCCTTTCTCGACATCTATTCAAGTCATAAAATAGAAGTTTTTGTAACTGACGTGGAACCAGGAGGTCCTGGCTCTGAAATTGAATATCACCACTTCTACACCATATTTGTAAATGCCACCTCTTATTTTGACATCCCCTCTTATGATGATCCCACAATTCCCAAATTGACAGGAGAAGATTTTAGCTTAGATGGATTCTTAAGATATGATAATGGGAATGGTATATCCTCCGAAATTGTGAACTTTTATTGGTTTGAGGGTGCTACTATAATTTCTCAAGGATCTTATCCTACTGAAGTTTTAGGATCACTATCAAATAATCTTACAATCCCTGTTACTTTAGCTAGTCAATTAACCTTGAAATTTAATTATTCAAATCCTCCATTTGTTGAGTATTCTCAAATTTTTATAGTAAATATAAAAATATTCTCTAATGTTGCCTGGAATGTGGTTTATGATAACAATCCTACGGCAGGAGGCCTTTATACCTTATCGGGTACACTATCTTCATTCACAGATCCTTCACTAAAATTAAGCAACAGAAATGTCGATGTTTATTTCAATGGGTCGTTTGAGGTGACGGTCACGACTAGAACTGATGGGTCATTTACATCTAGTTTTACATTACCCCCACAAAACGGAACTGTTCCCATTGAACTTGAAATGGAAAATTCTGCTGGAAAAATCCTTACATCAGGCCCACAAGATGTACTTGTTAAAAATAGACCTGCCGGTTCGGGAGGAGGAGGCCCTACTTTACCTCCAATGCTGGTTTTTTCTCTGATATTTTTCCCCATTTTAATCGGCATTGTTGTTGGATTAGCTGTTTACGGTTTTTTCTTTTATAAAAAACAAGAAGCAGAGTCAAGAGTTGTTAACATACCTCTTGAATCAAAAATAATAAACCTAAAAATCCTAAAGGATACGGGAAGATTAGAGGAATCTCTCTCATATTTATTTAATGCTATCTATATGGACCTAGTGAATGCAAAATACAACAGAACAAGAAACGAAAATGAAACAATACGCGATTTTGCAATAATCTCTGTTAAAGAATTAAAATTAACTCCCTCATCCATTTATCCATTTATTCAACAAGTTGAGGAGATAATCTACGGAAAGCCATTTAATATAACAGAAAAGGATTTTTATAAAACGGTTGATTTATTTTCACCAATTTATTTTCAATTAACAGGACATAATTTCGTATTAAATTTTTAAATAAATAATATAAAAAGGAAGATAACAAATTCAAAATATAAGGGAAGTACAAAAAATTATATATTCAAAAGAAATTATTAATTAAATCATTTCAAAAAATACAGAAGGTAGGTAGAAAAAATGGCAAAAAAGAAAAAAAAGAAATCGCTTGTACAAGAAATAGATATAAAGCAGAAATTAGAGAATGTAAAAGTACTAGTTAATACAAATAGACCTAAAGAGGCAGTAGCTTACATATATCTGATTTACGACGATCTTATTAGAACTAAATTTAACAAACCGAGATTAATCCATCAAACTATTCGAGAATATGCAATTACGTGTGTAAAGGAACTAGAAAAGAACTTAAAACCAGAATCAGTATATCCTTTTATTAAAAAAATAGAAGATATTATATACGGTGGAATAGAGCCAACAAAAAAAGAACTAAATTTCACGATAGATCTGTTTTCGAACCTTTATAACGATATTACGGGAAAAGAAGCTATAAAACTCACTTTATAAATCTATTTTCAAGGTGTAATGTAGTATAAAAAAAAACAAATAACATATAAAGAAAAAGCAAAATGGTTAAAGTAGGAAAAACTTCTAAAAAAAGTATAAATATCTCAAAAGGGATAATTTTCACTTTTTTCACAATATATTTTTTAATTTTTGGGGTAATTATTAGCGATTTTTCTATTTCCTTACAAGGCATAAGCCCAGAAGGTTTTCCAGTTTTCATAACTTATATTCCCCTTCTATGTTATATAGGTGCTCTCTTTAGTGGTTTTGGATTTATTATTTTTATTAGAAATACTACCTCACAAAGGATGCGAGAAACCCATTCTCGAAAGAAGAAAAAATCCACTTCAATGTATAAACAAGCGCTTTTTTTAATTATTTTTATTTTCGTTTTTATCCCCTTATTCTCACCTGCTATTGATAAAGGTGAAAATACTCAAAATTTCTCCGTATATAATGACCGTTGGAATGGTTCTTATGATTTTAAACAAGCAATAGAACAAGATGGATATGACGTATTGACTGTACAATCAAGTTTAAGCGCTACCGAACGGTTAGATAGATCAGTATTATTAATACTATTAGGACCTAATCAATTTTATGATCCTATCTTTGAAGTTCCCTATTTTATTAATTTTTTCAATGGATCAAATGCCCTTTTTATAGCCCATGATCATGGCTCTACAAGTACTCTTTTATGGGAAATATTAATTGCCAGTATATTCGATCCTACAATCGAAATCCCGGTAACAATATTCCCAGATGGAATCTTAAGAGATAATTTGTCTTTTGACACAACTCCTGAATTTCCGGTAATAAAATCGTTCGCAGCACACCCTATAACTTCAGGAATAAGCGAAGTAATCCTATCGAAGTCCTCCGTCGCAGTTGGAGGGCCTTTTATTGAAGCATTTGGCTGGATGGCAATAGGGTCAACAACTAACTATGGATTCATTGATAAGAATGAAGATGGACGATATACTTCGCCTGAAGATGATCTTAATTTAGGTTTTATGAGCCTATTTTCAGGAATTCTACCATTACCATTTCCAGAGACGTTTCCTCTAGGCGGATACTCTCAACACGTCTTTTTAGCCAAGGATATGGGAAGACAAAGAATATTTGTATCAGCTGACGCCAGTTTATTTAACAACGAATTAATTGACGATCCATCATATGATAATCTCCAATTTGGATTAAATGCTATTGAGTGGCTTACTTCTGCAAATGAAGGAAGAAATAAGAATGAATGGTATATAGTTTTTGATGAAGCTCACATTCGTCCAGAAAACTCTAGAGATCTTACATCTGCTGGAATTTTTGGATTTATAATGCAATATATTATACACTTATCAACTAACCCAATTACAGCGTGGATTTATCCCCT
>LAZR01001561.1_pt1 | contig 14386 bp, 13 predicted proteins | sample 329461 | NCBI WGS metagenome assembly LAZR01 (sample SAMN03002196, study PRJNA259156) | marine sediment metagenome | biome: sea floor; feature: Hydrothermal impacted sediments; material: marine sediment; isolation source: Loki non-amplified sample from Loki's castle hydrothermal vent sediment ...
CACCACACGCCTTATCGACGCGTCCGTGGTTTTGAAGACCAGGGAAGCCACCAGACTCCAGTCACCTCCGCACCGGCGCAGTCTAACCGTGTGCTGCGGCGGGTAAAAGCCTAATGCGCCTGTTGCGTCATTTGACGGGTATCGCCGTGGCGTTGTGTCATGCCTTGCGTGTCCAGATGCTCCAACAAGGGCACAATGAACTTGCGAGTGGTGGTTAAGGCGTTACGCGCTTGGCTTGTTGTGAACCGTTCCGGTGGTGGAAAGGTGTCGCGCAGATAACGGACCGCTTGAACCACGCATTCTGCATGAAACAATACGCGCTGGTTCAAAGATACATTGTTCAACGACACCAAAATGCCAGAGGCGACCAATAGCGCAATAAGATCCGGATCATCGGGATCGGTGAATTGCGCTGTATCAGGCGGCACCATCCCCGCCTTGGTGAACAACGCCCCGATCTCGGCTAAGCGTATGCGTTGCGTTTCGTTCAGTACCGCATGGGGATCGTGGGCGAATAATGCAACCTGCCCATCCTCGACGCGCAATTCCTCATCGGCGATTAATATCTTTTCCACATATGGAAGCAGCCCGGGAAACCGACTGCGCTGTTCTATTATCCGACGCGGTGCCAGACGCTTGACTGGGTATGCAGCATGAAAGCTTTGCAGCGCTGTTATGACATCACTCTTGGCCGCCGACAAATCTGGCGTCTGCGCTATATACCCTCGTGCAATCTCGGTGAACCTGTCTGTTAAACAACCCATCGCACCTCCTCTTCGCAATCGGGCAATACGTTCGACATCGTCCAGCACGGCCAGCCCCTGTCCTTGCTGACATAAAGCGGCGGCAATCAATGCGGGATCTTGCGTGGCGGCTGAGCGCATCAGATCCAACCTAGCGACATCACCCGCCCTTACAGGGCGCGCCCAAGGGTCAAGGATTGCGGCACCGCCGATCGTCGCGGCAGGTGACAAACTGCGCAGAATCGCACGTTGCCCGGCAAATCCGACGGCTTTTTGTCGGAACCGCAGTTGCGCAAAGCCAGACTGCCCCGGTGACACCTGCCCCCCGCCCATCAATCGAACCGTCACAACCTCTTGAGAGGTACCGAACATCGCCCGTAATTCCTGCATATGCTTTAGGGGACGTGGTGCATCGGGCAGCACCGAGATTTGCACATCCATACAGTCTGATGCCGTAAACGCGTCTGACGTGCAAAGGACGCTTCCCTGCGACACATCTTGGATTGCAAGCCCCCGCAGATTGACCGCCACGCGTTCGCCACTGTGAACCACGTCACGTGACTGACCACGAGATTGTACGCTGCGTACGCTGACCGGCACCCCCTGCGGCTGCAAGGTAAACGTTCCATCGACCCCAAGCGGTGCACCCAGTAACGTACCGGTGACAACCGTGCCCTTGCCAGGAAGCGTGAAAGCACGATCAATTGGCAAAAAAACATCAATGGGGGGCCGCAAGGGCCATTGCGACCTTAGCAGTGTCTCAAGCGCCTTTCGCAACGCGTCAGTACCATCGGGGCAATTTGCAGAACATGGTACAAACGGTACATTGGACACACCAAGGGCTGCCAGTTCGTTTCTGATCAGGGCAAGCTTTTCCGACAACTGGTTGGCGGGCACTAGATCTACCTTGGTCACAACCACGAGACCAACCGCCACTCCTAGCAGGCCCATGATCCGTAGATGTTCAAGCGACTGTGGGGAAACCCCGTCTACCACCGAAATCACGAGCATTGCAGTCTGTGCCCCGGTGGCACCTGCCACCATAGCGCGGGTAAAATCCTGGTGCCCGGGCGCGTCGATGAGATCGACGGTGCCTGCTGGAAAATTGCAATGTGCAAAACCAAGTGTGATCGACAGACCGCGTTGCTTTTCCTGAACAAGACGGTCGGTATCCGTTCCGGTCAGCGCACGAACCAAGGTCGTTTTGCCGTGGTCGACGTGACCTATGACGATAGCACAGACCGTGGTCATCGCGTCAGGATCGCACGACAGGCCGTTACGATCATCGAAATCTCTTCGTCTGTCACCGTGCGCATATCCAACCATAGCTGCCCTTGATGGATACGCCCAATCACCGGGGTGCTGCTATGGCGCAAAGCATCTGCGATGGCGTCCGCCGCCCAACGCGCGCGCCCGTCCAACAGGACGCTGAAACTTGCTAGGGTCTGCTGTGGCAGTGATCCTCCGCCGACATAGGCAGATGAATGCGCAACGGAAACGTTCAACCCGTCAAGCTCTTGCAAGCATTGCGCAAGCTTTTCTGCCCGGGCCTGTACCTCAGCCAACGGTTGCGACAGCATTCGCAGCACCGGTATCCGGGCCAGCGGATCAAAAGGGGCACGGTACAGTCGCAGCGTTACCTCCAGCGCCGCGAGAGATAGCTTGTCGATACGCATAGCTCGCAGCAAAGGGTGTTTGCGCAGACCGTTTATCAACTTGGCACGACCGGCAATGATACCAGCCTGCGGCCCGCCTAACAGTTTATCCCCCGAGAACATCACCAGATCAACGCCTGCATCAAGAATGTCGCGCACTACCGGTTCATCGCTCAGCCCGTACGGAGACAGGTCAATCAGAACACCGCTGCCTAAATCCTCGATCAAGATCAAACCTTGCTCGGCTGCAAGTCGCGCCAAATCCTTTCGTGATGGGGTTGCGGTAAAACCAACGATGCGGAAATTGCTGGTGTGGCTCTTGAGCAAGACAGCAGTTTCATCGTCGATCGCTTCGGCGTAATCGCTTAAGCGCGTCTTATTGGTTGAACCAACTTCTTTCAACGTCGCACCGCTTTGCGCAATCACGTCCGGAAGACGGAACGAACCGCCAATTTCGATGAGTTCGCCACGGGATGCTATGACTTTGCGCCCTACCGCAGTGCCCATCAACGCAAGCACCACCGCCGCCGCGCAGTTGTTGACGACCAATGCGGATTCGGCACCTGTCAGCTCGCAAATCAGCGCAGTGGTGTGGTCGTACCGCGACCCACGTTTCCCGGTGGCTAGGTTCAGCTCGAGGTTCGAAGGTCTTGCCCCGATGTCGTACATCGCCTGCAAAGCTTCGGGTGCCAAACGGGCACGGCCAAGGTTGGTATGAATGATGATGCCCGTGGCGTTAACGACAGGCATCAGGTTTGGCGAACGCGATGTGCCTATAGCTTTCTCTATAGACGCGGTAAATTCAGCACCGTCAAAGTCAGGCAGCTCCTGGCTCCGCCCCGCTAAAAGATCGGCCCGCAGGTTGGCCAGCGACGACCGCAGCACAGTGATCACTTCTTCGCGGCTATAGGTGTCAATGAGGGTCAAGATGGCAGGCATCTTCAGAACCGCTTCGACTTGCGGCAGATGTCTGAGCTGGCTGTTCACAATCCGTCCCTTTCCCGAGAAAGACAGTTTAATCGCTACAGGAGGTTGAGCAAGGCGGATCGCACGTATTCAACCACCATGTGTCCGGAACCAAATAAATTCCCACCCATCCTTGTTCGCTTTAGCTGCGTCCAAATTAATCATCCGCGATAAGGTTAACGTAAGCTTTGTATGTGCAAGAGCGTCGAAGTTTCAATGCAGGCTAACCTATGTCCCTTTTTTCTACTGTTTTTCTGCGGTTAACAGCGCTGAGAAATACACTCCGCCTGTCACCCCTAATGTTGATGGCCCTGACGCTCGTGTTCATCTTTGTCGTGGATAACAGCACCTTTTGGTCAATCGCCATCGCGATTTTTTCTGGGCATTTGATGTCATTCGCTGCCTATATACTGGCGGTTTTCTGTCTGACTCTGGCCGCGTTTAGCCTGTTCGCCTTTCCCTGGACGGTAAAGCCCTTCCTTGCGTTCATGCTTATCCTTAGCTCAATTACGTCCTATTACATGGATAACCTCGGCGTCGTCATTGACCGAGACATGATCCAGAACGTAATGGTAACCACCTTTACGGAATCCAAACATCTGATCACGCCAAGTTTTGTGCTTCGTGTCTTGATCGCAGGCGTATTGCCCGCCGTGGTTGTGTTCGCCGTCAGACTCAAGCCGCAGGGGAAAATCAAAGCCGCGGTACTGCCCGTCGCTAGCTTTGTACTCAGTTTGGCATTGGCGGCAGGCTTGTTGATGACAGATATGAAATCCTATGCTTCCATTTTACGGGAACGTAAGGATTTTATGAGCGCCTTCCAACCGGGCATGCCGTTGGTATCAACCATCCGCTATGTGAAAATGATGTCGCGATCAGCAAATACTATAATGGCAAGCATCGGAACCGATGCGAAAAAGGGGGCGGCCTACGCTCAGGGTGACAAGCCTGTTTTGACCATTGTCGTGGCGGGGGAAACCGCGCGCACCCAGAATTTCAGCCTGAACGGATATGGCGTTGACACCAACCCAAACCTTGAGAAACTCCCGGTGATCAGCTTTAGCCAGGTGAGTTCGTGCGGGACGGCAACGGCGGTGTCCCTGCCGTGCATGTTTTCCAAATTCGACCGGGGTGACTATTCGTATGAAAAGGGAATTTCGACTGAAAATGTATTGGACGTGATGAAGCATGCAGGCTTCAAGGTCGAATGGTGGGACAATAACACCGGCGACAAGGGTCTGGCAGCGCGTATCCCGTCGCGGTCGTTCACGAATACCGAAAACCAACAGTTCTGCCCTACGGGCGAATGCGAAGACGGTATCTTTATGCAGGCCCTCAAGGACTATGCAGCTTCCATCACCGAAGACACTGTGCTCGTGATGCACCAGATCGGGAGCCACGGCCCGACCTATTACCTACGCTATCCCCCGGAGTTTGAACGCTTTACCCCCGCCTGCCGCACCGCCGAGTTCAAGAACTGTACCCCACAGGAAATCGTCAACGTTTATGATAATACTATTGCATACACCGATGCGATACTGGCCCAGACGATCGAGTTTTTGCAGTCGCAAGATCAGCTGACTACCTCGATGCTATATGTCTCGGATCATGGCGAATCTCTAGGAGAAGGCGGACTGTACCTGCACGGGTCGCCCTACTTCATGGCACCCGACGTCCAGACTAAGGTGCCAATGATATTATGGATGTCCAACGCGTTCTCGGATAAATTCAACATAGACCGGTCCTGCATGGCAGCCAAGAAAACCGACACCCTGTCACATGACAACTTGTTTCATTCGCTTCTGGGGATGCTTGACATCGACACCTCTGAACGAAATTCTTCGCAGGATATATTTGCGTCCTGCAAAGGCTCTAAAAAGGTAGTCCAAATTGACCGTTAACAGAACCGCGCCTCGACCAAAACCAGAACGGGTGACGGGGGTTGCGCATCTGTTCGCAGCTGCTGGATATTCGTTGAGCGGGGCTGTCCGGCTGTGGCAGGAAACCGCGTTCCGTCATATTATCTTGGGCTTTCCTGTATGCGTTGCCTTGCTGGGTGTCGCAGGCGCAAGCTTTGTCGAATATAGCATTTTGGCAATCATGTTCCTCGTGCTGATCGCCGTCGAAGCGCTGAACACTGCCATCGAATGCATTGTGGACCACCTCGCCCCGAATTGGGAAGCTTTCGCGCGTGACGCAAAAGACCTTGGGTCACTTGCTACAATGTGCCTGCTTATCGCAATCGGCGTTTATCTAAGCGTTTTCGTCTTGCGCTTCTTTGCCTTGATCTAACCCTCTGACGAAACCTTGGGCTGCCGATGCTTCGGTGACGGCCAGATCTGCCATCCGCAGAACAGCGTCCCGGGTACTGGCCACAGCAATAAATCGGCCATTATGGCAGAATTTTGCACCTTCTACCCCCGATACTGTTTCCAGGTCACCATCCTTGAGACCGGCCCAAGCTGCGGGAAGGTCTGCGCGGTTTTCAAATGTGCCGTCTTTGGTGCGAATGGTGGTCAGGGCCCAATCGGAACCCCGAGGATGAACAACGAATAGAAAATGGTCGGCGCCGGCTTTTTCGACACCCGCGCGAAACGGCATCCCCATGGGAAGTTCCAACACAGCAGATGTACCCGCCTTTTCGATCGCATCGCTAACCAAAGCTTCGGCTCTGAGATTTGCAGCTTTGCGCTGGATTGACGCTTCGATAAACGCCCGCGCCACGGGCAGGGCCGCCGCAAAGGCCCGATCATCTGCACCATCTTTGCGGTCATCGAACACAGGCTTAAGCGTTTCCAACAGCACCGGCAAAATGAGAGAGGCAAATAAAGGGCCAGCATCGGAAGGGTTCACCGCACCATTGTCGATCAAGTCGACTGGCAGGACGAAACCCCTGTCAAAGCTCGCATGAATAGCGTCGACATCGCGAGAGGGTACATTGAAAGACATCAGATAATCGCGCCCGTAATGCGCCCAGATCAAGCCGAATGAACTATAGGGCTGACCGTCTTGTCGCAGGGGATTGGGCCGTTGGTGATGGTCAAATATCCCACGTTCCGCGTCGAACATCCCGCCCACGTCATAAATAATGCGTCCGGCGGCGGGTTCAATCTGCTGAGCTTCGCGGCTGCGGATCAACTTTGCATCTGGGAACAACCGGGTAAGGATGACTGATGACAAAAGTTCGTCAGCATGAAAACCGCCGGAATGGGTCACAAGTTGGGTAATTGTCATAGTACCTGCCTGTCTTAATCACTGACTGAATCAAAGAGGAGCAAAGATACTAGCCCTTGTTCGCCCTATCGTGGCACTGGGCAACGACCTGCCCGCACCGTTCCGGCTCTGTAATTGGGGACAACCCTGCGGCCAAGGGCGAAAGGCGATATTGTCCAAAAACATCACGTACTTTTGCTGGTTTAAAGACCGTTCCAGCTTGCCCTGTCTGTTCCCAAGCAAATATCGTTGCGCATAAATCGCGTTAAGCCTCTCGCGTCGCCCCAGCAATCTTTTGTGGGGACTTCTGGCCGGGGAACTTCTCAAGCGACTTTAGGATCGGACAATCGGGCCGTTCATCGCCGACGCATTCGCGTACAAGGTGCGATAGCGTATCCCTGATTTCCTGAAGGTCACTGATCTTTTTCTCGACCTGCGCCAAGTGTTCCTTTGCGATAGAGCGAACATCTGCGCTTGCCCTGCTCTGATCGTTCCAGAGCGCGAGCAATGCGCGGCAATCTTCGATCGTAAACCCTAAAGTACGTGCGCGCCCGAGAAAGGCCAGCTTGTGCATGTCGGCATCGCGAAAACAGCGGTACCCGTTGGGGTCCCGCAAGGGCGTGATAAGCCCGATGTCTTCGTAATACCGAATTGTCTTTGCGGGCAGTGCGGCTTTTTTGGACACTTCACCGATATTCATCTGTTATGCCTCCACTTGAGATGGCGATGGAAATGCGGTGCCGTTCTTGCTGGCACCTGCTTTTTCGTCAGCGAGAACTGCGCTGACCCAGCGTAAGCGAAGTGCATTGGTCAGCACGAAAACACTCGACAGGGACATCGCACCAGCAGCCAGTGCGGGCGACAGCATCCAGCCAAATATAGGGTAAAACACTCCGGCAGCGACGGGAATCAAAAGTGCGTTATAGCTGAATGCCCAGAACAGGTTCTGGCGGATGTTTGCCATCGTCCGTTGGCTGATGTGCAAGGCATTTACCACGCCCCGCAGATCCCCTGACATCAGAACGACATCTGCTGCTTCTATTGCCACATCCGTGCCTGTACCGATCGCCACGCCGACATCTGCGGCGGCCAGAGCAGGAGCATCGTTGATACCGTCCCCAACAAACGCCACCTTTCCTGTCTGCGCCTTCAACTGTGCAACAGCATCCACTTTGCCGTCCGGCAGGACTTCGGCGATAACTGTATCCACCCCCAAACGTGCCGCTATCGCATTGGCGGTGGCGCGATTGTCGCCGGTGATCATCGCAACCTTAAGACCAAGGCTGTGCAGAGCGGCGATCGCTTCGGCGGTCGTAGACTTGATCGGGTCCGATACAGCGATGATCGCGGCAAGCTGCCCGTCTATCGCGGCGTAAAGTGGGGTTTTACCAGCCTGCCCCAACTGAGCAGCGATAGCTGCGGTATCACCAAGATCAATGCCCTGCTTTTCCATCAGACGATCTGCGCCCACAAGCACATTGCGGCCCTCTATCATGGCGCTCACCCCATAGCCGGTGATCGAATCAAAGGTTTCCACGTCGGCCAGTGATAGCCCGGTCTGTTCGGCACGCCGAACGATTGCTGCGGCTATCGGGTGCTCTGACCGAACCTCAACCGACGCAACCATGCGCAAGACATCTGCGTGGTCAAAATCATTCAACAGCGTAAAGTCTGTCAGTTCCGGCCGGCCTTCGGTCAAGGTGCCGGTCTTGTCCAGCGCAACTGTTTGCACACCGCTGAGGGTTTGCAGCGCGTCACCTTGCCGGAACAGGACCCCCAGTTCGGCGGCACGCCCTGTTCCCACCATAATAGAGGTCGGTGTCGCCAGCCCCATGGCGCAGGGGCATGCAATGATCAACACCGCGACACTGGCCACCAAAGCAAAGCTAAGCGCCGGTGCAGGGCCAACCAAAAGCCACGTCAAGAAAGTGGCAAGAGCAATCGCCATCACCGCTGGCACGAACCAAAGCGTGATACGGTTAACCAAGTCTTGAATAGGCAATTTGGCACCCTGCGCCTCTTCGACCATGCGGATAATCTGAGCGAGCATCGTGTCGCCCCCAACTTTGGTCGCCCTGAACGTCAAAGACCCGGTTCCATTCACCGTGCCTCCGACGACTTCGGCATCCGCTGTCTTCTCAACGGGGATCGGTTCGCCCGAGATCATGCTTTCATCGACATATGATTCCCCTTGGACAACCACCCCATCGACGGCGATCTTTTCGCCCGGACGGACCTGTATCAGGTCCCCTGTTACGATATCGTCAAATGGAATATCCACAAACACGCCGTCCCGTTCGACCCGCGCGGATTTCGCCCTGAGCCCGACCAGTTTGCGGATCGCTTGTCCTGTCCGCCCCTTCGCACGCGCCTCTAGATAACGCCCCAGCAGAATCAGGGTCACAATGACGGCGGCCGCTTCGAAATATACCACGCGAGTGCCTTCGGGCAGAACCGAGGGGATAAACAAGGCCACTGTGGAAAACGCCCATGCGGCAAAGGACCCAAGGGCCACAAGCGAGTTCATATCCGGGGCAAGCTTGATCAGCGCAGGAACCCCTTTGACAAAGAACTGTCGGCCAGGCCCTGCTAGGATGATTGTTGTCAGCACAAACTGGATCATCCAGTTTGTCTGCATACCCAATGTATTCATCGCGAAATTATGTATCGCCGGAAAGATGTGGCTACCCATCTCCATGGTGAACACCGGAAGTGTCAAAATCGCAGCGATTATCGTTCTACGCTTAATCAGCGCCGCCTCTTGGGCCTTCCGATCCGTAATTGTTGTGGCGTCACGGTCATCAGTAACCATAGTTGCTGGATAACCTGCATCTGCTGCGGCTTTTACAAGTTCAGCTGGGGTAACTGTTGTACCCAAAACACGTATGGTAGCCTCTTCTTTGGCAAGGTTCACCGAAACCGATATCACCCCCGCCAAAGGGGTTAGCGCGTTTTCAACCCGTCCCACGCACGAAGCACAAGACATGTTTTCAATGGCCATGCGGTATGTGCTTACGCTGGCCGGATAACCGGCTGCATCAAGCGCGGCGGTAAGCGCGGTGGTCTGAAAGCTATCATCAACCGTCACGGTAGCGGTTTCCGCCGCAAGATTGACGTTGGTTGTTTCGACCCCTGGCACTTCTTTAAGTGCTTTTTCAACCCGGCCGACACATGATCCGCAACTCATTTCGCCTACTGCAAATGAAAGTGACTTTTCGCTGCTCATAAGAGGCCCCCTTTACTTCATCTTGCCTTAGATGGTGGTTCCAGCTACTGGAAGGTCAAGAGTGTTTCTGTATTTTCTGCAAACCTATGCCAAATCTGCGCTACTATAGCGGATTACAGGCCAACCAAAGTTGTCGAAATAGGTGTTTAACCACCAGCATCGGTGGGTGTCCGTGGATTGATCCAAGGGTCAGGCACCAAGGGCAATACTTGGGGCAAGAAAGCCTCAAGGGGCTAAACGTAAATAGAAAAGACGAACATCCGGCATTAAAACGCTAGGTGTATGCTACCATCGCAGCAACCGACTTGCGATTTATGACTTCGAAGGGAAACCTTAGTGGGTCCAGGCTCCGCGACGGGCAGTCGCAAAGTTTTCGCCGTAGCCGCCGGGGCGAATATTGGCCCGGCGCTTGTTGGGTTGCTGAACAACCACATCAAGTCCGTGACTACGAGCGTATTCCAACGCGTCATCCTTGGTTTCAAATTGCAGCCGGACCTGAGTCTGCGTGTCGTCCGATGACGTCCACCCCATCAAAGGGTCAATACCGCGCGCGGTTTCCTGATCGAATTCCAGCAGCCATGTATGTGTCTTGGCGGTACCGGATGACATTGCTGTTCTTGCAGGTTGATAAATACGTGCGCGCATTACTGAATCTCCGCTGAGTTGTGAGAGTTTATCAGGTATTTGCAGGTCAGGATCAAGGGATCACAGCTATGTGCGTCGATTTCCCATTACATACGCTGCATCGCAGCATATATTCATGCCATGCGAATGGAGCAAACAAATGAATCCGATCACACTACTGTCGCTTAATGCAAAACTGGTTTCGCTTATGCTGGATACGCAAACTGTGATGGCGATGCGCCTCATGGGAATGGCCGGTGCATTGCCGCAGGCTCGCGGAGAAAACTCACGTATGGTGAATGAAAAAGGCCCGGCGATGTTCAAGGCCTATCAGGCAGCCACTCAAGCCGCGATTGCGGGTGGACGTCCCGATCAGATCCTGACTGCGGCGATGGTCCCGGTCAGCAAAAAAGTTCGCGCGAACCGCAGAAGACTGATGAAATAATCCTTTCAGAGGCAGTAGGTACAACTGCCCCTTGAACATGAGAAAAAACATGACACCTTAGGAGGCACCCCCAAAGGACGAAGTTATGGCCTACGCTCACTCTGACAGCTTGCCCGAACGCAAGGATGTTTACCTTGCCAACCCCGCACCGAATGTGCGCGAGCGCCCCAAACTGGAGGGCGGCAAAAAATTCGTGCTTTCAACCGAATTTGAGCCCGCAGGTGATCAGCCTACGGCCATCAAAGAGCTTTCCGAAGGTATTTTTGCGGGCGAAAGAGACCAGGTTCTGTTGGGCGCGACGGGAACTGGCAAGACCTTTACCATGGCAAAGGTGATAGAGGCGACGCAAAGGCCGGCAATCATCCTTGCCCCCAACAAGACCTTGGCGGCGCAGCTCTACGGCGAATTCAAAGGGTTTTTCCCTGATAACGCTGTTGAGTACTTTGTGAGCTATTATGATTACTACCAGCCTGAAGCGTATGTTGCCCGCTCTGACACCTTTATTGAAAAAGAATCGCAGATCAACGAACAGATCGACCGGATGCGCCACTCGGCAACGCGGGCGCTTTTAGAACGCGACGATGTTATCATCATCGCTTCGGTATCATGTATCTATGGTATCGGGTCGGTTGAAACGTATGGCGCGATGACCCAAGATTTGAAAACCGGAGCGTCTTATGATCAGCGCCAAGTGATCGCCGATCTCATTGCACAGGCCTATAAACGCAACGACGCCGCGTTCCAACGCGGCACGTTTCGGGTGCGCGGCGACAGTCTCGAGATCTTTCCAGCACACCTTGAAGATAGGGCGTGGCGACTTTCGTTTTTCGGCGAAGAGCTGGAAAGCATCACGGAATTCGACCCTCTTACCGGCGAAAAAACCGGCATTTTCGACCAAATCAGGGTATATGCCAACAGCCACTATGTGACGCCCAAGCCGACGATGAACCAAGCCGTGATCGGCATCAAGAAAGAGCTGCGCATGCGGCTGGACCAATTGGTCGCCGAAGGTAAGCTGCTGGAAGCTCAGCGGCTAGAACAGCGGTGCAGTTTTGACCTTGAAATGCTTGAGGCAACCGGTGTCTGCAACGGCATCGAAAACTATTCGCGCTATCTGACGGGCCGCGCCCCGGGCGAACCGCCCCCCACCCTGTTCGAATTCATTCCTGATAACGCCATTGTATTCGCTGACGAAAGCCACGTTTCAGTGCCGCAGATCGGTGGTATGTACAAGGGTGACTTCAGACGCAAAATGACGTTGGCCGAACATGGGTTCCGCCTGCCGTCCTGCATGGACAATCGCCCCCTCAAGTTCGAGGAGTGGGACGCGATGCGGCCGCAATCGGTCTTTGTTTCAGCTACACCCTCAGCATGGGAAATCGAACAGGCTGGCGGCGTGTTTGCGGAACAGATTATTCGCCCAACAGGCCTGATTGACCCGCAGATCGAAATCCGTCCAGTCGAGATGCAGGTAGACGACCTGCTGGACGAGGTGCGCAAGGTGGCGGCGGCTGGCTACCGTACTTTGTGTACTGTCCTGACCAAACGAATGGCCGAGGATTTGACCGAATATATGCACGAGCAAGGTATCCGTGTAAGGTACATGCATAGCGATATCGACACGATTGAGCGCATTGAAATACTACGCGACCTGCGGCTTGGCGCGTTTGATGTTCTGATTGGGATCAACCTGCTGCGCGAAGGTCTGGACATTCCTGAATGCGGTCTGGTCGCCATTTTAGATGCAGACAAAGAAGGCTTCCTACGCTCTGAAACTTCGCTGATTCAGACCATCGGGCGGGCCGCCCGAAACGCCGAGGGCCGTGTTATCATGTATGCCGACCGTATCACCGGCTCGATGGAGCGGGCGATTGGGGAGACTGATCGTCGTCGCGTCAAGCAGGTAGCTTACAACGAAAAGCACGGTATCACGCCGACTACAGTTAAAAAGAACGTTGAAGACATTCTTGCCGGTCTTTACAAAGGCGACGTGGACATGAACCGCGTTACCGCCAAGATCGACAATCCCTTGGCCGGCGGCAATTTGCAAACTGTGCTCGACGGATTACGTACTGACATGCGTAAAGCGGCCGAAAACCTCGAATTCGAAGAAGCGGCGCGTCTGCGTGATGAGGTCAAGCGCTTAGAAGCCGTTGATCTGGTAATTGCCGACGACCCTATGGCGCGACAATACGCAGTAGATAAGGCCGTGGATAATGCCCAAAAGGCGTCCGGGAGATCCACAGGCGGACGGGGTGGAATGCGAGGGGGTAAGTCCCGATACGGTGGGAAAAGACGCTAGACCTAGTCTTCGACCTCCTCGGGCAATCCATCGTGTTTGGTGGATGCTAGATCGTCAAGTTCGTCTTCCGTCATGCTGTCATACATGTCCTTGGACGCCCCTTGAAGATCTTTGACCCTTGTTTCGCCACGCTTCGCGGAAAGTGCCGCACCAGCGGCGCGTTGCTGAGCTTTTGATTGGGCTTTCATATCAAGTTCCTTTCGCCTCGGAAGAGTTACGCATGTTTAACCAGAGCATCGCGCTTTCAGTTCCCACGGCCCATACCGATGGGCCGTAGGAACTATATTTTTCTCACGTTGCCGTCGGAACTTGTATAATAATACTTGTCATCCCACCTGTGGATCCAGCGCCTAATCGGAGGATTTCAAATGCGCCTGTTCACCGCCACCGCCCTCACTCTCGCCGTCTTTTCCACATCTGCTATCGCAGACCAAACAACCGGGACAATCGTCGCATACGACCGGTTGGCAAATATCATTGTGTTCAAGGATAAATCAGTTTGGGCACTAGACGCGAAAACCCTTGTACCCTCGGACTTGCAGGCGGGGGATGCTGTCACCCTCACTTTTACCTCTGATGGTGATAACGGGGCAAAGCCCGCTTCAGAGTTACACCGCGATTAATTAAAAAGGGCCGCCTGCTGAAATTGTTCAACAGGCGGCCCTTTTTTAGGCACGAAAGATTAAGCGAATTACTCGGACGGAGGAGTGATACTTACCCCAGGTACGGTCACAGTTTTCTCTTCCGTGGTTACTTCAACCTTCGGAACTGTAACGTCTACCTCTTCTTTAGTGACATTGACTGACCCGGTCTTAGCCTCGAATTCAGGTAGATTGCCGCCTTCAACGGACACGTCCACATTAGGAAGGCGACCTTCTTCAGTCTGATCGATATCGACCATATATACGCCAATTGCGATAACCACGATTGCGGCCAGTCCGCCGATTACAGCTGTAGAGGTTTTCATGTTATTTCCTTCCAATCCATTCAGGCCCCGAGAGGCGATTGAAAAGGCAACGTTCCACTCACGAAATTGTTCCAGTAACTTTTTCGGGAACATTAATTCTATAGAAATGTTGTCTCACCAGTAAATGACATTAGCAATGCAGGAGCATTCACTATGGAATATGGAATTTTAGGTCTCATCATCCTTATCGCCGACATCTATGCGATTTATCAAGTTTTCACATCAGGCGCGTCGGGACTTTCCAA
>LAZR01001562.1_pt1 | contig 14379 bp, 12 predicted proteins | sample 329461 | NCBI WGS metagenome assembly LAZR01 (sample SAMN03002196, study PRJNA259156) | marine sediment metagenome | biome: sea floor; feature: Hydrothermal impacted sediments; material: marine sediment; isolation source: Loki non-amplified sample from Loki's castle hydrothermal vent sediment ...
AGGTAACTGCTTATACAGGTGTTCCTTTTGAAGATAATTTGAGTAAACTGTCAGTGTTTTCTGATTTGTACTATTACCTATATCAAAATAAACTCGCTATACACGTTTTTCCAAAGCACGTAATTCAATCGAAAAATAAACCGTTGACCCAATTTACTGCAGGTATATTTTTTGCATTCAAGAATAAAGAATTGACTCAAACCAGTCCAATTAATGTTGAAGTTTTTTATGAATTCACTGATATTTTCAAAACTACGGACAACAACTTTAGACTTACTGAACGTAATAATATTGGGCTTCGTTTTACTTTTCCTATAAACTTCCAACCTTTTAACTATTAAACTGTATAACCATGGCAAAGCTTATAATTGAAAATAAGTACACCACTTTTACCATTCAACATAGAGCTGCGTGTAATACTGACGAAAATCATTGGACCGGTATATGGCGAGACAATTTGCCAAAAGCAAACCAAGATGCAGAAAAACATAGAAATGACAACAAGTATCATGATGTATGGATTGAAACCAAGCAGACATCTGTTGTTAAAACTCTCTTTACTGGAATTTAACTTCGAAACCCTCAAAGCTCCAGGATTAAAAGTACCAAACTTTTAATTAATTAGTGATGAATTTAGTTTACGCCATAATGGAATAGTTTATTGCCCGAGAATTTTAGAAAAATTTAACAAGAAATAAGCAAAGCAAATGGATTTAGAAGAAAAGAAAATGATAATATAGGCCTTAAAAATAATTGCCAGTAGCCCTTCTAAAGAACAAATTGAGGATGTTTTTTCAGCAGTAGAAAAGCATCAGAATCAACTGGTTTCCAAAAATAAAACGCAACTGCTTGAGGGGCTACTTGAAAATCCATCGCTCAAAACTTGCCTGATGGGAATTCTTACAATGGACAATAGTGCATTGGATTCTATTATTAATCAGATAAGGAAAAGGGTCGAAAATAAATAATAATGCCTAAAACGACAATTACTGATTTTGAGGATGAAATAACCGCCAAGAAGGATGTCTTTTATGAGGCCTTCGAGGACATTCTTTTGTTACAGGAGGATGAAATTGCTGAGACCCCTGCCTTTCAAAGGCGAATAAATCATCTTACTAAGACTGCTGGGGATTTCTTTTCTTTGTTTGATAGATTTTTATCAGAATATCGCATGGGATATTTTGATTCTAATAAAAATATTCAAACAATAAAGATTGATAGTACGGTCAATAATTTAAATACAATATTGACCTATTGGGGGCTTTACTAAAGATGGAGAGGAGCAAAGCAGGAGTACATCTTGCACTATGGAATAATAGGGTATTAGGTATAAATAAAAGAGTTTTATTTTTTTGGACACTATCCCATTAACTGTGTAAGTTTAAAATAACAGTGGTTGGGCTTTTTTAAAGCCTGACCCTTTTTTCATAGATCGTGAGGAACTGATTTAGGATTATGCCCCAGTTCCTGATGGGCATCGACCACTTTTTCGTGGTCTCCCTTATCGCCAAATATACGGATTTCATCACCGCATCGTCGGTCGGGAATGACAGTTTGTTCTTGGTGTACTTCCTGATCTTGCCGTTCAGGTTCTCTATAAGGTTGGTGGTATATATGATCTTTCGGATCTCCAACGGGAACTCGAATAAGACGGTAAGGTCCTCCCAATTGTCCCTCCAGCTCTTTATCGCATAGGAATACTTGTTGTCCCATTTATTGGCAAAGTCCTCGAGTGCGGCCTTGGCCGCCTTTTGGTTCGGCGCGTTATAGATATGTTTCATATCGGCGGTAAAGGCCTTTTTGTCCTTCCACACCACATACCGGCAGGCATTTCGTATCTGGTGCACCACACATATCTGGGTCTTGGAATCCGGGAACACGTTCCTGATGGTATCGGTAAAGCCGTTCAGGTTATCGGTGGCCGTGATCAGGATGTCCTCGGTGCCGCGGGCCTTGATATCGGTGAGCACGGACATCCAGAAAGCGGAGGATTCATTCTTGCCGAGCCACAGGCCCAGTACCTCCTTCTTTCCGTCCCTGCGAAGCCCTACGGCTATATAGACCGTTTTGTTGATGACCTTGGAGCTCTCGCGGACCTTGAACACGATACCGTCCATCCATACGATCATGTAGACCGGTTCCAGCGGACGGTTCTGCCATGCGGTTATGTCGCCCGATACCTTTTCGGTGATTCGGGAAATGGTGGACGTCGATACATCAAAATCGTAGACCTCCCGTATCTGTTCCTCGATATCGCTGTTGCTCATGCCCTTGGCAGAGAGCGATATGATCACGTTCTCGATGCCGTCGACCATGTTGCCCCGTTTGGGGACTACCATCAGGCTGAAGGACGCGTCCCGGTCCCGTGGCACGGTGATCTCGGACTCCCCGAACGAGGTCCGTACCTCCTTTTTGGAGTGGCCGTTGCGCGAATTGCCCGCCTTGGCCCTCTATTGCTTCCCATAGTCAAGGTGACCGTCCAGTTCCCCTTCTAGCATCTTCTCGATGCCGCGTTTTTGAAGTGCCTTCAAAAAACCGTTGAGCTCGTCACCGGTCTTGAACTGCTTTAAAAAATCGTCGTCGAATAATTACTCTTTCTTCATAATGTGTAAAAGTTTAAAGTTAAAAAAATAGCGGGGGCATGCCCCCGCTATTTTTTTATTTACACACTTTATGAGATAGTCCCTTTTTTTGGTTTAATTGTTTCATTCCGTAGCTAATTTGCTTTATCCTTGCTATAATCAAGCTCATAATCCTTCTCAGGTTCTTTTAGTTCGAAGAGTGATTTGACAATAAAACCTATATAAACGCCAAATAAACTTTCTATCATTCCTAACAGGGCTATAAATCCTACAATAGGGCTTTTGGTTTGCTTATCTATGATGAAAAAAATCACGAGAACAAATAATATAGGGAGAAGAAATGAAACGAAAACAAATAGATAGTTAACTTTTCTAGATTGTTTTAAGGATTTATTTTTATTATCAATTATATATTTGATTATTACAGTAGTAATGGTGGCAAAGATGGGACCTAAAATGGATATGGATGCTTCAAAATCTTCTTTTCCTAACCAGTCCTTGTAAAAGTGCAAATAGATAATATATAGCATAAGGCCAAAGTGAGAAAGTATAAAAAATAAACTTAATGCGATTTTAATTTTAACTTCTTTCATTTTGAATTTAAAAATTTTTCAAACTCTATGTATAACTTTTGTCCATATTCCTTACACTTATCTTGGTAACTACTATTATCCAAATCCAATCCTTTCTTATTTATATAGTCAGCTGATGGTGATCCGTGTGGCTTGGTTTTTACAAATTTGCCATCTATTGTTATCCAAACATTTAAAGAAGCATTTTCTTGATCTTTTTTATGAGCATTGACATAGTATATTACTTGAATGTTTTCCCAAACAGACTTATCACCTGAAATTTCCGCATTTACAGCATTTAGTTTTAGATTTTGATCCTCAGTTATAACCGTTAGTTTATTTTGCTGTTGATACTTCAGATAATACTTTCTAAAGAAATATTCTATTTGACGTAGATAGTATTTAGTTAGATTTTGACGGACTTGGCCTTCTGCTATGAGCTGTGTAGGGTTAGGGTTTACTCCTGAGGGATTAATTACAGGCGGTTTGATTTTTTTTAAACTATAGATTTCCCCCTTTGGCAACGGAACAGACATGATATATTCATTTAAAGGAATACCATAAAGCATGCGTAAATCGGATAAATTTAAATCTGATTTTCCTGTTTCTTTTCCATCAGTTTTGTAGTAATAATCGTTACTGCCCCACGGAAGTGTTGGATAGGACTTTGATTTAACATCCCAAGTGGCTTTGCTAATAACTTGTTTTTGCTTTTTTGAACTTTCATCCGGTTCTAAACTAATAAATAGTTTTCCAATAGTATGACTGCTATCTTCGACAGTTATCTCTGTTATTATTTTACTGCTTTCGGTAGAAAGCACTTTTCCATATCTTTCGATAAGTTGATCCCCTTTCAATCCACTTAGGGATTTTTCAAAGTGACTTAACAAAGAATCGGCCTCGTATGCTTCTAAATACTTATAATTCGAGCCCTTATAATTAATGGTAGCTCTTATTGTGGTCAAATCGGAGTCTCTTCCTTTAAACCCTTCTATGCTTTTGATTGACATTAGGCTGTCTAACGGTAGTTCTTTATGGTAAATACTTAAATTAATATCCTTGTTTACAATGTGAAGTTCATTAAGTTGTTTATGCAACCCACTAAATTGCTGAGCGTTGTTCTTTTGATGGATTAGAAAAAAACTTATAAAATAAAGAAGTATTTTAAGTTTTGATTTATCCACTTTGGGTTTAATTAGGTTTGTAATTAAAAATAGGGATTAATCACTACTTATGCCACTTTTACATGGTAAAATTACGCTCAACGTCAGATAATAATTTTTCGTGTAATCAATTTCCATCTATTGTAATTAGGGAGATAGCTACCAATTGAGCATTCCCCCAAAATTAGGACTGTAAGTTAAGTTCAAAAATAAACTTAAATTTACTGATATGACACGAAGAAAGTTTACTCCTAAATTCAAGTCCAAAGTCGTTTTGGAAGCTTTTAAAGAGCGGCAAACCTCCCAGGAATTGGCCCAAAAGTTCGAAATCAGTCCCCAGCAGATCAACCTTTGGAAACGGGAATTTCTTTCCTAGGCTGAAACGGTCTTCGGTATCGGTTCCAAGAGCAAGAAAACCGAAGCCGAGGAAAAAGAAGAACGTCTGCTTAAAGTTATAGGCCAGCAAAAAGTGGAACTTGATTTTTTAATGCACGCCTTGCGTTAAAAACCGTCAAAGAACGACGCACAATGATAAGCAGGGATCATTACAAATTAAGTCTTTTAAAGCAGTTCAAGCTTCTGCAGATCCATCGTTCGGGGATCTACTACGCACCCAAGGCAGAAAGCGAGCTGAACCTGGAGCTGATGCCCCCTGATGGACGAACACTACGCCGACCATTATTTCAAGGGCGCCACGTATGCACACTTTGACCATGGACAAGGGCTATAAAGTGAACCAAAAGCGCATAGATTGCTTTTATTATCGGGTGGTGGGCCTTAACGCCATTATGCCCGGCAAGCACACCTCTAGGCGCAACAGGGCCCTTAGGATATATCCGTACCTGTTGAGCAACCTGAAAGTCGAAAGGCCGAACCAGGTATGGGCGACCGACATCACCTATATCCCCATGAGAGAGGGATTTATGTATTTAACAGCCATCATTGACCTGCACAGCAGGTATGTGGTTAATTGGTCCGTATCCAATACCATGGATGCACAGTGGTGCAAGGAAACTTTGGAAGAGGCCATAGTATCATATGGGAAGCCGGAGATCATCAAAACGGACCAGGGAAGCCAATTCACCTCTGAGGTGTTTACCAATTATGGTTTATCAAATGGTATAAAACTCAGTATGGACGGTAAGGGAAGGGCAATCGACAATGTATTTATAGAACGCCTCTGGAGAAGCGTCAAATATGAAAGTATCTACCTGAATCCTCCAGATTCTGGAATAGATCTCTACCAGCAAATGGATGATTACTTTATCATGTACAATACCAAACGAAGACACCAGGGAATTAATAACCAAATTCCTGCAGTGAGATATCTGGCAGAACAACAAAGAGCAGCTTAAATCAATATGAAGCGGAACTTAATTTAAGCTAAAACCTGTCTTACGAAAAGGGGGAGGTCATTAAACTTTACTGCGGGATTACACTACCACCGAAATATGGTCTTACCTACTGTTTATTTAAACTTTGAAGTCACTTTATTTTCAACTTCAATTATTACCTAAGAACTTTTTTTTTGAATCCTGAATTTGTTTTTTCACTGCTTCCTTCATTCTTCCTGGTAAATTTTGAGATTTAATCCTTAAATCGGTTAATAAGCCTAAATATAATTCTTCATTAGAGCTACCCTTAGAAGTTCTTGTGTAATAATAATAAGCTAGCTTGTAATGCAAATAGTCTCTTACTGGGTTGTTTTTCACCCTCTTTATAAAATTCTTCAAATGAGTTGGAAAACCACTGCCTTGAACATCTGCGTACAATGCGACTGAGATATAGGATTCTAAATCGCTTTTTGTAGAATTTAAGCCAAGTGAATCAGCCTTAATTTTAGATAGAATTACGGGAGCCAGTTTTGCTGATCCAAGATGCTTGAACATTCCACCTTGGACAAATATCGGTACGTCCATGAGTATTCTAGCTACCGGCATATTATTAGGGAAAGATTGAGGCAGCTTTTTATTAGTGAGAATATAGTCCAATAAATATTCTCGATATAATACAGTCCAAATTAGAAGATATTTAATTAGAGTATTATATGCATCCTTTTTTAACGAAAAGTCTTCCACGCCCTCTGAATTCCTCAAAACATTGGACATAATAAGCAATAAACGCTCTAAGCTTACATCTCCATTTTTTTTTAGAATTTTGCCAGGCTCTCTTATGTCTAATAATCGCCTATTTTGAATCTCTTCCATCATCTTTTCCGATGGTCGATTCTCCTTTATTTGAACAATTTCGGTTCGCTTGGCAACTGACTCATACTTTTCATTTTCTTCAGATTTATCCTTATTTCTTATTATAAAAAATTTATCCCATTTGCCTTTCAATTGATCAGACACAAAGTCTGTTTTGCTAAATTCATTTTTGAATCTCTCAAAAATTGTTTCGAAAAGAGCTTTGTCACTTCTAGTAAGGCCAGTATAATAATTAATCTCATCACTAAATTTAAAGTATTCTTTTTCACTTAAAATAAAATCTTTAAAGTCTGCATTGAATTCCATTCTTTTTGCAAGGAAAAAATGGAAAAAACAAGAATACATAAACTTGACCCGGTCCCCCTTAAATCTTATAAAAATCTTCCTTTCCAGAAAGTAGTTTGCAATTACTGAGCTCTCATAATCAAAACCAACTAATTCATTTAAATAAGTCTCTATTACTCTTATAAACTCGCTATATTTTAAAGAATAGTCATCTTCATCATTTATCAACATCTCCTGTGCTATTTTCGAAAGCAGCTGAAGTTTATTTTTGAAATCGAAAGTATTCCTGTAGATGTTTTCTTGGTTTAACTTCTCTAGAATGGTTTCTACATATATCTCTAGTAATACCGCACTATTAATTGGTTTTCTGTCATTATTCTCTGTGCTCCATAAAAATAAAGAGACTGACATTGCCGTGGATGGTAGAGCATATGATTTAAAGTCACTGACTAACTTATCTAATCGCTCCCCTAATTGAGTGACATTGATTTGGGGAGTCCACATTTTCATTATTGACTTGATTTCCTTTGCACTCAAGTTCTGAATAAAGTATTTCTTAAAAGGTATTTCACAATACTTTATATAATCCATGGGTGGCATAGAACCGGAGATATTCCCCTCGCCGGTTGCAATTATTTGAATTCCATCATATTCTTCGGAGAACCTATTAACTCTTTTCAGTCTTTCAACATTTTTATCAGCTTCGTTATAATTCAGATTGTCAAGTAATAACACAATTTCCTTATTCTCAAGTAATTCCTTGACATCTGCAATGCTGCAACTAAGATATTCTCTAACAGCAGTAATAATTTCCTTATTCCCTAATTCATCTACATTTACGTAGGCCGGTATCCTACGAATATGTTGATACTCATCAACATATTCTCTAACCAATCTATATAACAATACTGTTTTTCCACTCTCTTTGTTTCCGAAAAAAATATGAGAGTTATTTGATTTAACAATTTGACTTAAATTAATACAAACGTCATCCTCGGAAAGACTATTTCCTCTGTTAATTGGCGGTAAAACAAACGCTTCTTTAATTGAGGCAACTTCAATTTCAGCCCTCACACCAATCATGTGATTATCCATTAAATCATAATGGTTACTCTTTATGGAATCAAGAATAGTCTGTGTAGTTTTTGCAAATATTTTTTCTTCTCTGTCAGGTATGGATTGACAAAAAGTTCCATCATCATTTCCGCTAGCGTCTGTGTCCAAAACAAAACTTTTCGATTTATGTACGTACTTAAAGTACTTCACACAAATTTCATTTTTAACTAAGTCCGTATCAACAATTGTAAAACCATTTGAATATCGACGGCTGTCGGAGCGAATATCATTTAAACCAGACGCAGCAATATTAACGAATGAATTACCAGTAACTCCACTGACCATTGCAGTAGAATTTTCGTGAATATCACCTATTAAGACCAAATCAAATTCTTTATAAATATGACTTGAAATAATACTATTTTCTATATCAGATAGAGCATCCAGTGGATGATGAAGTAAACAAACTTTAAACAGTGCCTTGTCAATAAATTCAGTTTGAGATATTAACTGTCTTTCACCAATGAGCAATGAACCTTTATCATTCTCATCATAACATCTCCATGACGAGTTTAAGCACGCTACCCCAACACTGGTTTCAGTATCATTTTCATTTAGCATAAATGAAGACCCAAACATTGTAATATTGGAACGTACTCCAACATCCTTATAAAGTTCTCTTTCAAACTTTTTATAGGGTTCCATTCTTTTCATTCCCTCAAAATCTTCTTTTTCAATTGCAGACTTTATAAATTCGGAGATATTTTGATGATTTACAAAATATGCTTTATTCCCTAATTCTTCTCGAATAGAATCATTATCTCTTACGACATCATGGTTTCCGGGTACAATCAAAAAATTTTCTATAGGTAACCTTAACGCATCCAAAATGGGTGTTATGATTTCAGTTTTGAAAAATTTGAACGCCATTTCAGCAGATTCGAAATCTTTTCCGCCAATATCGATGAGATCCCCAGTAAAAGCTATAAAGGTAATTTTGCCATCATCGTGTATATTACTTAGTTTTTGTATTAGGGCCTTCTTGATATATGATTTCCAATCATCAAGGTTTTTCTTGTTCAAATGAAAATCTGTCAAATGGATTATTCTAATCATTTAAGTATGTAATTATGTAAATATTCATATGTTAAAATTAAAGTAACATTTGGATTATAAAAACTTTGGAGTGACTAGTATTGCGGAAATGATACTAAGTAATACTCCGATAACAATAATCCATACAATTGTTGAAGTGTTGGCCCTAGTCTTTTCCGTAGCAGCTTGAATTAGCCAATTTGAGTAGAGAATCTCCATTTGGATTTGCCTATCTGAATAGTGTTCTCGTTTCTTCTCAAAATTTATTTGCTTTCTTGATTTCTCTGCGCTGTCTGACATAATAGTAGATTTTCTTGTAGACTTTGGTTTGATGTGACGCTGGCATGCATTTTAGTAATCCTACAAATGGTGGAGAATTACCTACATGTGTAAATATCGTAAAGTATACTGGGAATCAAGTCGATATGAATTAAGCTTTATTACAAGTAATTAACATATCGACTAACTGTAAGAATATATCGACGAATAGACACACAAGGAGTAGATTTGAAGGAAGTGCAGAAGGCTTCGTTTATTTGAACTTGGTTGTTATTATCGCTACATAACCTTACTCGCCAAATATCTTTGGACACCGTATACGTCTATGCTTTTGTTGAATTTCTTACTAACACTTGGTGTGTCCTCACTGGAAATCCAAATCTTCAACTCTGCATCCAGGTCAAAAGTGCCCGAGGTTTCCAATGAAAAACGCGAAATATTCTTTTAGGGCAAAAACTTATATTCAATTTTGCTACCGGTCAGACCTTGAATATCTACCAATATCAATTTCTTATTGGTGAACATGAAAATGTCTCTGAACAACGTAAACCCCAGTTCGATATTCTCATCCTCCACTAACAACCTGCCATATTTCTCATTTAGTTTCTCTGACGATACTTTGCTTGCGTTCCCTAATATTTTGTTGAACAATCCCATCGTATTTAAATTTTAATCTTTCGTGGATTTAAGCTTCTTTTTTGTAAGGCCTCAATTTTCCTGCCTGGCCCCTAATCCGTAGATATTTGTAATATGTCGCCCTGGAGATATCCAAACGCTCGCAAATTTCCGTTACGGTCATTCTGCCCTCTTTAAAGTATTCCTCATAAAGTACCGCCTTTTGTCGATTTTCTTGCTCAGCCCTTTGGGTTCCCCTAGAATTTTTCCCCGACGTCTTGCCGATTCAAGACCGGCCTTGGTGCGTTCGATTATAATATCCCGTTCCAGTTGGGCCAGGGCGGCGAACATATTTACCAGAAACTTTGTTTGCGAGGATTCCTTTGTAGTATCTATGAATGGCTCGGTAACACTTTTAAACTTTACGCCTTTTTCTTCGAGCTCGTTCATAAGCTTAGTAAAATGGATAAGGTTCCTTGCCAAGCGGTCAAGCTTCCATACTACTATAGTATCACCTTCCCTGACGAAGTCCCAGAGTTTGGAAAGGCTTTTTCTCTCAGTGGCCATACTCGAGATTTTATTCGTGTAGATATTATTCCTCTCGACTCCCTCCTGAAGAAGTGCATCGATCTGAAGGTCCAAGTTCTGGTCCGAGGTGCTTACCCTTGCATATCCGAAAATCATCGCCCGAAAGTTTAAATAAACGTAAAAATAACAACTATTAGTTTAGTACGGTAATTTAAACTATTTGAGATTAAGAAACACTAAAAGTGCAAATAGTTCATATGAACGGCGGATTTAATGTACTTTATAAAAATATGCGTTGCATCCATTAAATACCAATCCTACATTTTATTAGACAACTAACCCAGATTAATGGGTTAACTATACAACTTTCAAGTTTTGAACATTAGAATCACATAGCTTTGAAACATATAATTTAATTATTTGTTTAGTATCTAATTGTAATGATAATGGTCAGTATTTTATTAACCAACAAACAACGGTCGGGGGAAAACGGGTTCATCATCCGGGTGTCCACCAAGGGAGATAGTAAATTTCAATATTGACTTAATTTTAAAAATAAGTGATATGAACCGCTATTCAACGGCCATGACAGCTTGCCTCATGCTTTCACTGTCAGCTTGTAACCCAACCGCCAATCTGCTATCTGCTCCTCCTGGACAGGAAGTGGTTTTACCAAAGTTCGTAGATCGCGTCCGCGAAGGAAATCTCTCGGTCATAACAGAATTCGTTCTTACCAACCCGCCTGGAGAAGTTCTGGACATAACCACCTCTAACGTCTCGGCCGGAGGCCATCCTGTCATTCACTTACTGGACCAAAATACCGGTCAGCAACTTACCGTTGGCGAGACCAGAACCGAAGGCGAACCTGCCCATCTAACTTACAGCGGATCCAGCACTAAGTTCATTCTCGTGGTTCGCTCGCGTATTCAAAATGCTGGCGGTTCGGTCGACCTATTAAAAAATGGTCAGCCTTGGAAACAGGACGTCGAGTTCGGGGGCTGGCATCTTGCGTATGCAGAACTTCCGCGGTTCGAGCACCTACAGATGGTACACTTGCCAAATGGCGCAATCGGGACCCAGTTACTCTACGTACTAGCGACCAACAATAGAGACATAGCCTTCCGAACCAAGGGTGGCCGTCGCAGTGGCGCTCCAGACTTCGCCATCCCTTCAAATCTTGGTCGCCGAAATGTCATTGCTGGATCACCGCGCTCCGAAAACATCGGTCGTGTTCGCATCGTCAGAAACGACGCAGGAGTGCTTCCACAGGTGGACGCAGATAATGATGGCCTAGGTGCTGAGCTCGAGGCAGCCCTCGGCACTTGCGATGCGCTTACTGGATCAACGACCGGAATTGATGGCATCACATTCGACTGTAGTATCGCCACTGACGCGAAAGATACGGATGGTGACGGTTTGCGTGATGATTGGGAGGTTCTAGGACTAGAGCGTAGATATCTGCATTCAGCCAGCTCATTCGCAATTGAAGATCTACCCTTACCTGCATGGGGTGCGGATCCACGCCACAAAGATCTCTTCATAGAGATTGACTTCATGGAAAAGCGGCCCAACGAAACTGCCCAACGCCTTGAACCAAGTAAGGCGCGACAGTTCGCGGCCTACTTTGAAGACCAGATAAACGAACCTACGGCGCTGAGAGATGCGTTACGCGCCGTGGTACTCCGAAATCCGGATCGAACCCGCGGTATCAACGTACATCTCGATACGGGTCGCTCTCCTGAAACAACAGCGGATGCAAGATTATATGGGGACTGGGGCGGCTACACGTCGGTTCCACCGGTCATCGACGGAAATGGCGATACCGTTGGAGCCGATTTCAAAACCGCCTGGACGGATAACATGTCACCGGCGCGGCGGGGTATATTTCGTTACATACTTGCCTACAGCTCTGGTGGCGGCCAGGTACCCATCAATTCATTTGCCGCCTCCGGTCCCATGAACAGTGCTTGGGTATTGGCCCATGAATTTGGCCATGGTATGGGTTTGGGACACTCTGGTCCCGCCGGTGCGACGGGTGTGGTGGACACGAACTGCAAGCCCAACTATCAAAGCCTAATGAATTATGCTTTTCAAAGTAACCCAACGGGATTCTCTGACGGACTGGGCGCTCCACCGCTCAATAATATGGCACTGACTGAGTGGAACGCCGTTTCTCCGAGCAACACGGAATATCTCGATGTACTAGAAAGTGTTTTTAAATATTGGGTGAACCGACAGACCGGAGATGTGGATTGGAACCGAGACGGTGAGATCGCCCCAAGCGGAACTACTGTGCGTGCTTACGCAAATTTCAAGCCCGGAGGAGGCGGGTGTGAGTATACAAGATACAACCAATCCTTGATTCCTCGATCAGGAAGTTTTCAATCTCCTGCACTAGCGCGTCTTGGAAATCGTCTTTATAGTTTTTATTCATCCCTGGGCGATGTGTTTTATACTTCATCAACAGATGCAGGGAATTGCCCTGTACCAGATATAACCCCATGTGCTACATGGGCGGAAACAAAATCGGTCGGTGGCGTACCTGCCAAAAATGGTTTTGATATTGTCCGTACAGGAACGGGAAATAATGCGCAATTACTTATTGTAACTATCGATTCAAACGGGAGGCTCTGGCAGAAACGACTATCGATTAACTCGCAAAACCAAGAAGTTTGGGGAGAGCGATCCATAATACCCCGTTCGGGCCTAGCGGCAGGGGAACCATCATTATCCGATCTTGGTGGTTGTAAAATATTCTTAAGTTATCGTGGCGCCGATAATGTTGTACGGTTTAATAGGCTAAGTTGTTCAGATAATTTTACAAATTGGAGCGGCGAACAAACGGCTGTTGATCAAAACAATGCCGAAATAAAAATGGCAGACTTTGCATCTCCTGGCTTAGGCCGTGCTTATCTCAGTGAACCAGGGCTTGCCCAATTATATGGTGCATTTGCTAACACAGCAGGCACGTTGAATCTATATCGCTTCAATGAGTCCAGCAATCTTTGGGAAAACACCAATCTTCTAGATAGAAGACCCGGTCCAATCCAAGGCCGCCCAGCACTCGCTTGGACATCAGAAAACACGGCCCCTGATTTCCCAGGCCGATTCCATTTAATGTTTATCGATCGTGATATCACTATAGCCCACAGCGTTCGTGAGAAAGAACGCACCGTGCGCATGATGACATCTTATGTAAATGTTAGGGAAAATATCGATGGTACGTTAACAAAAGATATAAGGGTTGGGCTTTACGCGCCTTTTGACAATGTTTGGAATTATGCTTTTGGAATCGACCTGTTCTTTGAACCTGGGGTAGATAGTAATTTACGAGCACTTCAAACTCTGGCTATCAATAAATCTGGAAGGTGGGCAAAAGTTCAATTTCGACCAAAAGCTGATGGAATAAATGATTTTACTATGACTAATTACAATGATTGGAAAGTCATGAATTCAAGTCTCTGTAAGAACGTCGTGAATCCAGGTGGATTACTGACCGCCCCTGCCGTGAATTGTCCGGACGATTGAGAATGGATAGGTGTTTGGGACGTGACGTTAAACTATAGTTTCATTTTTGATACAGATGGCTTTGCCATGGTCGCTGCCCTCGAGAAATATCCACTATACTTTTCATAAGAACCTGTACCCCCGTCAAATGGGGTTGCCATTTCATAATCGACTGGGATACCACTAAGTGGCTAATTTGAGATTAGTTACTGGTAAGTTTATTTTTCGTATTGAATTAGAATTCATAAGAAGATCTAATCTAATTTACAAATTATTTCAAAAAAAGATTTTCGACTACAAAAAATTTCAAGAATTAGTGAATGAATATTACAAAAATCCTGAAAGAGTTCTGAGAGAATTTGGGGCTGTTTAACAAAATATTTAATAAGACTAATTGCGATTTTTAATAATGGAAAACCGGGGTGAAGGGAAAAATTTTTCCAAAGAGGAAATTTTCTTTCTTAGTCAATTAATTGGGTCTCTTGAAGAA
>LAZR01001563.1_pt1 | contig 14371 bp, 8 predicted proteins | sample 329461 | NCBI WGS metagenome assembly LAZR01 (sample SAMN03002196, study PRJNA259156) | marine sediment metagenome | biome: sea floor; feature: Hydrothermal impacted sediments; material: marine sediment; isolation source: Loki non-amplified sample from Loki's castle hydrothermal vent sediment ...
TTCTGTAATTATTACTGAATTGTCATAGAAAAGTGATGGTAAAATGGTATAAAAATGAGTAGAAGCATGAGATAATGGCCCTGGACAATATATTTTAGATCCTGTTTTTAATCCTAATTCTCTTAATTCAAATCCGAGATTGATCCCCCCTAAAACAATATTTCTATATAAAACTCCTTTAGGTTTTCCAGTACTCCCTTCAGTATATTGGATCCCAACAGGATCCTGATCATGAATGTTAATTTTTGGGTTTTCTATGTGTGATGTGATAAGTGCTTCAAATGGTTGATACAGTGTGCTATAGTTGAAATCTTTAGGAGCATTTCTAATTAGTACCCTTTTAATTCTTGATAAATTTTGGCTGACTAATTCAAAAACGGCGAAAAATTCATAATCTAAAATCAAAATTTCAGTATCACTATTGCTTAATACATGTTGTATTAAATCAGGCTTTAACGATTTATCAATAGGAACAAAGATACATCCTGCTTTAGCCAATCCAAACCAGCTAAAAAGATATTCAGGACAATTATTCATTAAAACAGCGATTTTGGGATTTTTTAATTCAAATTCATTAACAATGTTTATAATTCCATGAGCTATTTGATTAGATCTGCGATTCATGTCTAAAAATGAAAAAACTTGATCCTTAAAGTACAGAAATGGGCGATCCTTATTCACTGAAGCTTTTATCTCTAATAACTTTGGCAGAGTTGCATTTTCGATTCCAAAATCTTTGAGGATTTTGGATTTTTCGTCATTTTTACTTATGATTATTGAATTATCTTCTATTTCAATTAAGACTTCCTCATTCTCTTTGAAGGGAAATGAATCGTTCTTATAAATTTTACTGGGAATGTAGATCCACATGCTTTTATATCCACCATTCCCAGATTTCTTACTAGTTATTTTACTTTTTGCTATTATCATAAAATTAACCCCTTTTTTTTTCGTTATGAATAGGTTTTGAATAAGAAGGAAAAACTAAACTACTATACGCACGTAATTTATTGCAGTAATTTTTTGTAATTTAAAAATATATTCCATACGTACGTAATTTATTGTAGTAATTTAAATGTCTATTACTTTTTTCTTTACAACCAAAATATTAGTAATACTCCGAGAAGTGGAATTAATGCTGCAAATGGTAACACTAATACGGGAGAATAAATAATCCATAATAAAGCAAATATTTGGTAGGAAAAAATTTTGGCAACTTGAAGATTTCCTATCCAAATCCCCATATAAAAAGCCCTATCCATAGGTGCTCTGTTTACTATATATTTCAATGCTCCAGTATATATGCATCCCCAAGCAAAACCTAGGCAAATCTGCCCTATTATGAAAAAAATGATATCCCCTGTAACAGAACCTCCCGCGTAGCAAAGCAGTGTTAGACTTGACAAAACAAAACCAACCATAAGCATCCATCGTTCTGAAATTTTTGGTTTATCAATTAACCTGCCATTAATAACCATAGCTACGATTTGAGAGATAGGGTTAATTGCAATAACAATTCCAGCAAGTTCTACAGATATTCCTGCGTCAATTAATAAGATACTTATGATTTGTAAAAACGCTATTAATCCAAACTGACGGAAAAAGACACTAATGAAAAGAATAAATTTAACCTTAGCTCTACTTCTTATACCCTTATTATGTCTTCTCTCTAATTCATGCGCAGGGTCTGTTTCACCCTTAAAAGATTCGGTATTAATCTCCATTATTGCCAATTCTCCGTTTTTTACATCTTGTAGTGGCAAAGCAAAAAATAACGAAATTGTTGTGGTTATTATTAAGAAGAAAATCAATGAATCTATGCCCAAAATACTTATAACCGAACTTGATAGTAAGACTCCAATAGCCCAACCAGTACTCTTTGTTGTGCTGAGTAGTGATAATTGCGTCCCACTGATCTCAAGGTTTTCATTGCTTACATTTATTTCATCCTTTTGTTTAATTTTTTCCACGATGTCTGTGAATAAGGCATTAGATGTAGGAATACTCATTCCTAATAGTAATCCTCTTAAAAAATTAAGAAAACAATAATAGATAAGATTATTATTCAGATTGAACAAAGATAATACTATTATTTGAAAGCAAAGGGCTAGTATAAAAAATATTTTTCTTCGACCTTTTTTATCGCTCATTCTTCCAAAAAACCATGAAAAAATAGCCATACCTACTCCCATCCATGTCATGATAAATATGATTTCACCCGCAGAGAATCCTTGTGAATTTAAAAACAGAGGTAGAAATGCAAAATAGGCGTAACCTGCCACACTCGAAAATAATATAGATACTATGATGGAAAATCTGTTTCCAGAGAAATCTTTTATTTCGGAATCAAATAAAATATTCTGTTCTTTCATTTTCTCATAAATCGCTAAAGTTACTGATAATGAATAATCTAAGGATTTTATAATTTCCGTAAAAGTATTCCACAGAATTTTACTTAATTGTAGTCTTGTCATTTTTATTGATCTCATTAGAAAGTTTTATTTATGAAAATGACAAATTAATTCATAATATCTATTGATTTAAAACAATAGTTAAGTAGAAGAGAATATAATTATATCTCCTCAGAATAAAAATAAGTTAAAATTTAAAATTACATATAAATTACATAATTTAATTAAAATCAAAATTTAGGTTAACAAAATGTCAAAAGTTAAGAATGCATATAAAGAAATTGAAGATGTTATTGGACCTGATTATATCTCTGATAAAGATTTTATGAAGGCAGCATATTCAAGGAATGTAGATCCAGCTTTTCCAGATAGATGGGCTGATATAATTGTAAGACCAGAAACGACAGAAGAAGTTTCGGATATCGTGAAGATTGCTAACAAATATAAAATTCACATGGTTCCAAGAGGCGGTGGCGCTGATCTTGTTGGAGGTGCCGCAACTCAAGGGGGAATTTTAATAGATCTCACAAGGATGAATAAAATTTTAGAAGTGAACAAGGATGATTATTACATTGTAGTTGAATGTGGTATTACTTGGGGTGATTTGGTATCACAACTACATCCTACTGGGTACACAACAGGTTGCATTGGTCCAGGAAGTGGATATGCAGCGACTATTGGAGGAGGTCTTTCAAATAGCACTGCAGGAGGTGGATCGACTAAATATGGTTTAGTTCCAGATATCTGCTTGGGTGTTGAGGTAGTTCTCCCAGGACCTGCGGGCACGATCATTAAAACTGGAGCAGCAGCAAATAAGTATGCCAAACCCTTTTGTCGATATGGTGTATCTCCGGATTTTACAGGACTTTTTATGGGAGATGTTGGTACGATGGGAATTAAAACCAAAGCATACCTAAGATTATGGCGGGATCCCCCATTTAAAGCAAGTAGAAATTACCTTCTGAACAATAGTGATTACAATAATGTATTTAAATTAGCACATGAGGTAAGGAATAATATTGGAGATGGATTACGTGATTTCATGGTATTACCTCAAATACTCGTACAAATGACCGCAGGTCAATTAAGAACAGTTGAGGGTAAAAGAATAAGGATAAAAGGTCCTTTATTCCAGATAACCTTGGAAGCAACAGATCAACGAATTTTGGACGTTCATCTTGAAAATCTCGAGAAGATTATGTCAAAAGATAATATGACGACCCTCCTTCCTAACCCTGCTGGTAGTACGGAAGGACTAGAATGGAATTACAATTTAAAAGGAAATTTCCATTTTTTTCAAGCCTCACTATCTCCTTCGCCCTCAAATATCTCAATGGTCACATGTCATAAAGTACCGATTTCATACATGGGGCAGGTATATAAAAAGGTCGTTGATTTTGATCTAAAGCATAAAGATGAATTTCCTGATGGAAATGCGTTACCACCCGGAACATTTGCTACAATGCAATATCTTCTTCCGAATGGAAATTTTGTTGTGCTAGGTGGATTTACTGGTGATAATACTGATGAAGCGCGAGAAAAGAACATGAATATGTGGCATAAGAAAACCAGATTTCAGGTACGTTATGGAGCAGTTCATTACTGGCTTGGTGAATCAATTTCACAGTCAATTGTAGAAGCAGATGCATTTACACCAGAATATAGACAATTTTTCAAAGACATGAAAAAAACCGTAGATCCAAACTTTCTTTTGAGTCCAAATAAATTCCATATGCATAGTTATGAAGACGACATAACGAAATATTTTGTAAAAGATGGAGAATAGGGATGTAAAAATGACAGAAATCAAACCAGAAGAAAAATTTAAACGTTTAGCTAAAGTTGGCCCGAGTGTATTACAATGTATAGCATGCGGGGATTGCAGAGAACAAACTGATTACACGGCGACTCCGCCCAAGTGGGGTGTATGCGTGGCAAGAGACCATACATCTGGATTTGAACCTTTTTTTGCTCGAGGAAAAATGCAAATCATTCGCTCACTATGGCAGGGTAAATTAGAATTGAGTAAAGATATGGCGGATGTCATATTTCAGTGTCCTACATGCGGTGCATGCACAGAAGCTTGTGCTTATGATATGGATAATGTTGCTCTTTATGAAGCTCTAAGAGCCGAATTAGTAGATGCCGGATGTGGGTTGGAAGCCCACATACCAATGAATAAAGCCATGGTTGAGCTTCTAAACCCATATGGGAGAGATAATAAACTTAAAAATAAATGGACGGAAAAACTTGATTTTAAAATAAAAAATGCCACTACCGAAACAGCAGAGGTTCTCTATTTTGTTGGATGTACGTCTGCTTTAACTCCTGATATTGAATCTATAGCAATAAATACTGCAAAAGTCTTTAATAAGTTACACATTGACTTTTCAATTTTAGGTGAACAGGAAGTCTGTTGTGGTAGTGTTGGGATGCGGACAGGCAATCGAAATGCGTTTAAATCTGTAGCTCAGAAAAATTATGAACTTTTTAAGAAAAGTGGAGTAAAATCCATTGTAACGAGTTGCGCGGGTTGTTATCGAACACTGAAAATTGATTATGCAGATATCCTTAAAGATTTAGATATTAAGATTCTCCATACTGTCGAATTTTTAAACAATTTAATAAAAGAAAAAGACATTCAATTTAAAAACTTAGGATTCAACGTTACATATCATGATCCATGCCATACTGGAAGACATATGGGACTTTATGAAGAACCGAGAGAGATATTGAAAAAAATAGCAAATCTAACTGAAATGAAAACAATTAAACAGAGTGCGAATTGTTGTGGGGCGGGAGGAGGCGTTAAAAAGGGCTTTCCTGAACTAGCTCATGAGATTGCTAAAAGTAGAATTCAAGAAGCTGAAAATACAGGAGCAGATTATATAGTAAGCATTTGTCCTTTCTGTTATAGAAATTTGTCTGATGCTATAGTTGAAATGGGATCCAAACTAAAGATGGTTGATCTGATGGAGTTAGTAGAACAATCATTAAATTAATTATTTTTTCTTAATTATTTTTATAAATTTAAATTAATAGAAGTGGGGATTTAAAAAAATGGTAAAATTAAGCGATCCAATCTTAATTAGAGATATGGAAGTTAAAAATAGGCTTGGCTTTCCACCTATGTTGACATTTTCATCTAATCGAAAGGGGCTTCCAACAAAGGCGACCTTTCGCGTACACGAACAAATAGCTCGTGGAGGAGCAGGATTAATTACTTTTGAAAACACTTCTCCTGAACCTCCCGTTACAACAAGTTTTGGTTTAGCACATATAGGAACTGATGATGATATTCCAAGATATAAAAAGCTTACTGAGAAGATACATGAATATGATATTAAAATGGGAATGCAAATGGGTTACGGTGGGATGTTAGCTCTGATGTTTAGTGGATTAATAAATATAAAGATGATAGCTAGAGGTCCTTCAACTATAGATCCTATAGTAGCAACTTCAGCACATAGTTCAATGATACCAGGGTTTGGTGATCGCCTAAAAACGCTTGGTTCCGGAATAAGAGAGATAAATATTGAAGAAATTGTTAACCTTGAACAAAACATTGCCCTAGCAGCACAAAGAGCAATTAAAGCGGGATTTGATTATGTAGATATTCATTCAGGTCATGGAATGCTTTATATGGCTTTCTTATCACGTTTTTATAATAGAAGAACTGATGAATATGGAGGGTCAATAGAAAATAGATGTCGTTTTTTAGTAGAAACAATTGAAAAAATGAGGAAATCAATGGGCGAAAAACCTCCAATTTTTGTGAGATTTTCTGGATCCGAGTTATATGAGGGTGGAAACACAATTGAGAATGGAAAACAGATTGCTCAAGTTTTAGAGAAAGCTGGCGTGGATTGCCTTGATATTACTCAAGGTATTTACATTAAAGCTTCCCATGGTATAGAGATACCTACATATATTGATCATGGAGGTTTTATTCACTTTGCAGAGGCAATTAAAAAAGTAGTTAATATTCCTGTCATAGGAGTTGGGAGAATTATCAACCCTAGAATGGCAGATGAATTTATTCAGCAAGATAAAGCTGACATTATATATATGGGACGGCAATTAATTTGTGATCCTGAGACTCCTAACAAATACTTTGATGGAAAGGCTGATGATATCAAATTCTGTATTGGTTGTTTACAGGGGTGCAGAAATGGAGTTTGTGTATATGATTCATATAGTGGTGCTAAGTATACTGAACTTACTCCTTCAACTGAGCTTAAAAAAATAATAATATTAGGAGCTGGTATAGCTGGAATGGAAGCAGCTAGAGTTGCTAAATTAAGAGGACATAATGTGGAAATATTTGAGATTTCTAATAAAATAGGAGGTTTGATGCCTCTTGTTGCAGCTGAATATAAAAAAGAAGACTTTATGAATATGGTTAATTATTTAGAAATCCAATTGACTAAATTAGGTATACCTATACATCTTAATAAGGAATTAACGAAAGAGCAAATTATTGGTTTAAAACCGGATATTATAGTTTTAGCAACCGGTTCAGATGCTACCATCCCAGTAAACTTGAAAGGAAAAGCTAATGTACTGACCCAAGATGAGGCTATTTTAAAGACTAAACCTTTAGGGAAAAATTTAGTAGTATGGGGGTTAGATACGTTTTGGAGAGGAGGAGCAGAAACTGCGATAACTTTAGATAGCCAAGGATATAATATAAAAGCACTTGTAGGTCCAGAATTAGGTGTGGCTCAAATTCTAAGACAGAATGATGATGCAGGAAGATCCTTTGGTATTTATAAACAATTAAAGGATAGAAATATTCCCATTTATACTCAGGCAAAGCTTATAGATGTAAATGGTAGTGTCAAATTCCTGGATAAAAATAAAAATGAAGTAAGTATTCAGGCAGATAATTTAATATATTGTGGGGCTAGAATTACAAACGGTAAAGCATTAAAGGACAAATTTGAGGGAGCAGCTCCAGAAATTGTACTTATTGGGGATTGTAAGAAACCTCGAGACATAGAAGAAGCAATGAAAGACGCCCAAACTTTTGCTAGAAAATTAAAATAATAATGTTTTTTTATTGTTACCTTTTTTTTTCCTTATAATATATACAACTTTTTAAAAATTAGTTAAGGAGTAAAAACAAATATGCCAAAAATATCAGATCCAATTACTATAAGAGATATGGAAGTAAAAAATCGATTCGGCTTCCCTCCTATGGTGTCTGGCTCACATGATTCAGAGGGTCGTCCTACTGAAAGAGCATTTACACAATACGAACAGAAAGCTAAGGGTGGGGTAGGAATAATGACCTACGAGGCGAGTATGCTCGATCCTTGGTTAAAAGGGCCAGGAATGACTAGTCCCAATATTGGGAGAGAAGAAAATATACCAGCATTCAAGAAAATTACAGATCGCATTCATAAACATAACGTAAAATTCGGTATGCAAATGAATAAGATAGGTATGATATCTTATACATTTGCCTCACTCGCTAACTTCTTTAAACTTCCATCTAACATTGGACCATCAAGTATTGATTTAGAACATGCATTTTCAGCTTGGAAATTGATGGTACCAAGTTGGCCTGATACGATAAAAAAGAATAACCTAAAAATTAAAGAATTGACAATAAAAGAAATAGAACAAATTCAAAATTTATATGCTGTCGGAGCAAAAAACGCAATTCAAGCAGGCTTTGATTATGTAGAGGTCAATTCTGGGCACGGAACCCTTCCCCAATCTTTTATCACACCGTATTTTAACAGAAGGACTGATAAATACGGGGGTTCAGTAGAAAAGAGATGCACCTTTATAAAGGAAACTGTTGCAAAAATAAGAGAAAATATTGGTAAAGAACCACCGATTCTAGTACGATTTTCTGCTGATGAACTTGTTCATGATGGGAATAAAATTGAAAATTCAATTGAAATTGCAAAAATTCTTGAAAAAGCAGGAGTCGATTGTATTGACGTAACCCAAGGAGTAATCCTTAGAAGTCCTTTTGGTATAACAATACCAAGTTATTGTAAACCTGGATGTTTTATTCATCTCGCTGAAGAGATTAAAAAACATGTCAAGATTCCGGTTATGGGTGTAGGAGGAATTAATGACCCCAGAATGGCTGCCGAATTTATTGAACAAGGAAAAGCAGATATAATTAACATGGGAAGACAATTAATTTGTGATTCTGAGACTCCAAATAAATATTTTGAGGGGAGATTTGATGATATTAAGCGATGCCTTGGATGTTTAGCTAGCTGTGGAACTTGTACTTATGATGCTTACAGTGGTCTGAATTATCAAGAATTAACCCCATCAACTGAACCGAAAAAGATTGTAATATTAGGAGCAGGAATCGCGGGAATGGAAGCTGCCAGAGTTTCGAAACTAAGAGGTCATGAAGTAAAGATTTATGAGAGATCTGGGCAAGTCGGAGGTTTAGTTTCTCTTCTTGCCAAAGAATTTGGGAAGGAGCGATTTTTGCAAATAGTTACTTATTTAAGCGACCAATTAAAGAAATTAAATATCTTAATTCACCTAAATAGAGATTTAACAAAGAAGGAAGTCCAGTCTTTAAATCCCGATATATTAATTCTCGCCGCAGGCTCAGAAGCAACACTCCCAGTGAACTTGAAAGGAAAACCAAATGTTTTAACCCAAGATGAATTAATTTTAAAGAGCAAGTCTATGGGGAAAGATATTGTAGTTTGGGGATTAAACGCTTACTGGAGAGGAGGATTGGAATCCGTTGTATCACTTTCCGAGGAGGGATATAATATCAAGGCACTGGTTGGATCAGAGGCGACTGTTGGGCAAATAATCGCAGGAGCTGCTGGACGACGTTTCTGGATACTTCGATACATGAGAGATAAGAAAATTCCTATTTATATTAAAGCAAAACTCTTAGATGTAACTGATGAGGGAGTTAAGTTTCTTGACAAAGATGAAAATGAACAATTTATTGAGGCAAACAGCCTAGTTTACTGTGGTCCTCGAATTGCCAGTGGAAAGGTTTTAAAGAACAAGTTTGAAGGAGCTGCACCTGAAATCAAGCTTATTGGAGATTGCAATAAGCCCCGAGATATTCAAGCAGCGATGAAGGATGCCCAAACATTTGCTCGAAACTTAAAATAAACAATCTTTTTAATTTTTTTTATACTTTCTTTTATAGAAAAATATTATTTGTTACTTTGGAAATCCATCTATGCCTTCTTCTAGTTGAACTCCTAACGTATTAAGAACCATTGAGACTAAGTTATATTGCCCAACAGTAAAGACAAGATCGATCAGTTGGTGTGTGTTATATTTTTCAGAAAGTTTTTGCCATGTAGAATCACTAATGAAAGAATGTATATATAATTCATCTACTGCACGAAGTAATGTCGCGTCAAATGAGTCCCAACCTTGAGCATCCGGACCTTCAATTATTTGTTTTATTTCTTCTTCACTTATACCACATCGCTTTCCTATAATCACATGCTGACCCCATTCATATTCTGCATAGCAATGCCATCCAATCCGGAGAATGAGAATCTCTCGATCTCGAGCAGGAAGAGATGATTTATATAAAACGTGATTCCCAAAAACCCTCCATCTATTATACAACTTTGAATAATTAGCTAATGTAGCCATTATATTTGAAACTGGTCCTTTACTAATTTTTTTAAATCCTTCTATCAACTTTCGAGATTGATCATCCCATTCAGATTCTTTTTGTGGATATATTCTCGGTTCTGAAAGCCGGATAACTTCTTTCCGATTAAACTTCAACGTTTTAACATTTTCATTTTTTTCTTTAATAAAATATCTCACCTTAATTAATATGATAAGAATTAAAAAAATCCGATTAATTAAGCCTTTATTGTTAAGTAATTTTTTTTTTTTTTAATTTCGTATCTTAACGTATAGAGCTTGGAGTTGTAAAAATTTTAGAATTGATTTACAATTTGAATAGAGAATTATTTCAATAATTTATTAACTATGCTGAATTTTTCTAATAAATTTAATATTTAACCAGTTTTACACTTTAAATTAAATAAGAAAAGAAGAGTGGTCTAAAAAATGGGTATTAGCATCGATCAAATGATGAAAATGTTGAGTAAACAGTTGGGAGTTAGTGCAACAACAACTTTTGGAGATGTTGTCAGATCTAAAGCTGAAAAAGTTGGAGATAAAGTATTTTTAACATATATCCGAGATTTTGATAAAGGTTTAGATGAAAAATACACATATCGAGATATGCATGTGCAATCAAATAGATTAGCAAACGGTTTACTAAAATTGGGAATTAAAAAGGGAGATGGAATATCTATATTTCAAATAAATAGCCCAGAATATCTCTTTATGTTGTTCGCGGCTTTCAAAATGGGTAATTTTTGCGTATTAGTTAATACGGGCTTAAAGGGTGAGGGCTTACAATATATTATAGATCATAGTGATAGTAAGGTTCTTTTTATGCACTGGTCGTTCATAGATAGATATCTGAATATTAAGGACCAGTTACCAAAAATCAAGCAAATAATTGTAGATCTAAATGAATCTCCCATAGATTTCGAATTACCTGAGGGAGCATTATCTCTTCAAAGTGTTATGGACGCTCCCGATGATGAAATTAAAGTTGAGATAGATCCAGAAGATATGAGTATTTTGATATATACATCTGGAACTACGGGACTTCCAAAAGCAACTACTTTCTTCTATGGAAAAACTCTTATAGGCAATGCAATTACATTTTTCGCTCTTTTAGCTTATGGTATGGGCCGTCCTGGTGATAAATTTTTTACATGCTTACCTTTATTCCATGGTAATGCACTTCAGTTAACAACTATGCCTGGATATTTAGCAGAGTTCCCCGTTGTAATCTCAAAGAGATTTTCTGCTTCAAGATTCTGGGATATAATTCGGAAATATGAAGTCACAAATTTTAATCTTCTTGGCTCAATGCCGCAATATTTAATGAAACAACCAAAAAGATCAAATGATAGAGAAAACAAAGTATGGCGTGTTAATTCAGCTGCTTGTCCTAGGGAGATAATTAAAGATTTCGAAGAGAGATTTGATGTGAAAATGTATGAGGGGTATGGAGCGGTTGATGGGGGTGGTTTCTCAATCACTACCTTTGGTAGAAAAAATCCTCCTGTTGGAACAATGGGAAAACCTAATGATAATGTCACTGCCGAAATAATTGATGATGAGTATAATATTTTAGAACCAGATGAAGCTGGAGAGCTGGTTTTCTTGGTAAAAGAAGGAGAAGCTGAACAACATCAAGTACATTATTACAAGGATGAAAAATCTTCGATAGAACGAATTCGAAAAGGACCTGATGGAAAATCCTGGTTCCATACAGGTGATATTGCAACAAAAGATAAAGATGGGTGGTTCTACTTTGTTGATCGGAAAAAAGATTCAATTAGGCGGAAAGGAGAAAATATCGCAGCTTTTAGTGTTGAAAGAGCAATTAATTTGCACGATAAGGTTCTAGAATCCGCAGCTTTTGGCATTAAGTCATCTCAAGTTGGAGAAGATTATGCAGAAGATGAAATCATGGTTGCAGTGGTAATGAAACCTGGTGAAATGATATCTCCCGAAGAATTACTTGACTTCTGCCAAGATAAACTCGCTTCCTTCCAGTTACCTCGATTTATAGAGTTTGTTGAAAAACTCCCCAAAAGCGAAGTTCATAGAATTATGAAGCGGTTTCTTAAAGAACGTGGTGTCTCTGAAAAAACTTATGATCGGGAAAAAGCGGGCTATAAAATTAAAAAAGACTAATCCATTTGCTAATTATAATTAGATTGAAAAGTCAAAAAGTAGGTTAAAGAAGTTGCAAACTAAGAAAAAATTCAGATTATCAAGAAGAACTCTTTTAAGAGATTTCATTAAACATAAGGCAGATATTGCGGGAGATAAAGTATTTATGATCTATATAAGAGATTTCGATAAAGATATTGATGAAAAATATAAATATAAAGACTTGCACCTTCTTTCAAATCGTTTAGGAAATGGTTTAACTAAGTTAGGTCTTAAAAAGGGTGAGGGAGTAGCATTAATGGAAATTAATTCACCTGAGTTTTTACTAACGGTTTTTGCCACGTTTAAATTGGGAGCATATTCAGTAATGGTTAACGTTTCTCTAAGAGGAGAGGGTTTAAAATATATTATAGATCATTCAGATGCTTCAGCCATCATTGTTCATTGCTCTTTTTTACCAGCAATTATGGAGATTAAAAGGGAGTTATCGAAGATTAAGTATATTATAGTTGATATCAATGAAGCTCCTGATGATTTTAAATTACCAGAGGGAACCATTTCGATTCAAGAAGTAATGCAAGCCACTGACAATGACATAGATGTTGAGATCAGTCGGGACGATATGTGCATGCTTATGTATACTGCAGGGACTACAGGGCTTCCAAAAGCTATTACATTTTGGCAAGGAAAGTTACTGGGTGGTAATAACCTTCAAACTTTAGTTAATTTTTCCGGGATGTTTTCTAAACCTGATGATATTGCATTTACGAGTTTACCCTTGTTTCATTCAAATGCGTTATTTTTAACGACTTTACTTTCCTATTTTGGCGAGAGACCTATCATTTTAGGAAAACGATTTAGTGCCAGTCGCCATTGGGATATATGTCGAAAATACGGTGTAACGACATTTAATGCTCTTGGTGCGATGATTCCTATTCTAATGAAACAGCCAGAAAGACCAAATGACAGAGATCATAAAGTAAGAGTTGTTGGGTCTGCTGCCTGCCCTAAAGAATTATGGGTTGCCTTCGAGGAAAGATTTGGAGTTAAAATTTCAGAGGCTTATGCTGCAACCGATGGAGGTGGTTTTATGTTATTGGCTGGCACTGGTGATGATGTTCCTGTAGGAACTATGGGAAAACCCGCAGCAGGAAGTATTGGTGAAATTATGGATGATGATGGAGCGCTTTTGGGACCTGATGAAGTTGGAGAGTTAGTATTTCTCGTGCGAGAAAGTGAGGTTGAACAAAGGAAAGTAAAATATTTCAAGGATGAAAAAGCTTCAAAAAACTTGATTCAACTAGGAAAAGATGGACAGAAATGGTTCCATACAGGGGATCTTGCAACTAAAGATAAGGATGGCTGGTTTTACTTTGTCGATAGAAAAAAGGATTCTATAAGAAGACGTGGAGAGAATATTGCCTCATTTAGCATTGAAAAGATAGTAAATCTACATGATAAAGTACTAGAATCTGCGGCTTATGGTGTTAAATCAGAATTAGGGGAAGATGAAGTTATGGTTGCTGTTGTCATGAAACCAGGGAAATCAATGACTCCTGTGGAACTATTAGATTTTTGTCAAGGTAAAATGGCATATTTTATGATACCACGATATATCGATTTCGTAGAAAAGCTCCCTAAGAGCGAAGTTCATAGAATAATGAAGCGATTTCTTAAAGAACGCGGCGTTTCTGAAAAAACTTATGATCGCGAAAAAGCTGATTATAAAATTAAAAGAGATTAATATATTTACTACATTTTTTTATACCTGTTTGAGCTAAAATTAACATTTATTAAAATTAAATTAATTTGGATGATTATGACTTTAGCTTTAGAAAAAATTACAATTCTAGATTTATCTCGCATGCTCCCTGGACCTTATTGCACCATGATTTTATCCGATCTTGGAGCAGAAGTTATTCGTGTAGAGAACCCGAAAGATCCTATGAGTAATCTACCTCCTTTTTTTCAAAAAGGTAAATATTTCGAAAGCGCGTTTAATTCTGTTCTCATGAGAAATAAGAAATCAATAACGTTAAATTTGAAAACTGATGAGGCCAAGAACATATTCTATGAATTAGTAAAAGAGGCTGACGTTGTTATGGATACATTTCGACCGAAGGTTATGGAGAAGTTAGGAATTGATTATACAACTTTATCATCAATTAATCCTTCAATAATCTGTTGTTCTATGACGGGTTATGGACAATATGGACCTTATG
>LAZR01001564.1_pt1 | contig 14357 bp, 16 predicted proteins | sample 329461 | NCBI WGS metagenome assembly LAZR01 (sample SAMN03002196, study PRJNA259156) | marine sediment metagenome | biome: sea floor; feature: Hydrothermal impacted sediments; material: marine sediment; isolation source: Loki non-amplified sample from Loki's castle hydrothermal vent sediment ...
TGTGAACTACTGTGTTTCCTACATTCCCCCATTTAGGTTCCCAGACGAATGCACCTAAATACTGAGCTACCGACGTTGGGAGTTGAGCAAGATTTGCTCCTGCTGTGTGCATGGATATATTATAAGGAATTCCATAAAAAAGAGTATATAGAGCGTTGACATAAGTTGTTAAATTTGTTGGGTCATAGAAACTGATTACAATATCTCCGATTGAATCAGGTGTAGCGTTAAATGTTCCCGTTGTCCAATCCCAGTTAGAAGTATTATAAGTAACAACATCATATACTCCAAAGGCAGTATCAAATTCAGCGCTAAAATTGACGTCAGTCACCAAAGATTTTTTTCTTGCACCCACATTAGCTGCCCCTGCCCCAAAAATCTCTATAACACTAACCCATGATGGACCGAAAAGATCCTCTAAGCTCTGATTATTTACTGTTCTAACTTTCAATATTTTTTCATCTCCGGATGTTCCATGAAAAGTATATGTCCCAATCTGGGAAATAGCAGGTGGGGTAATTGCTAAAGTAATGCTTAAGATTATTAACGAAGTTATTATTGCTTTTGATTTTTTCATTATTAACCCTTTTTTTGATTTAAATTATCTAATATTTAGTTATTTGATATATAAATATTACTAGGAATTTTCAGTATTACTAGGAATTTTCAGTTTTCTTATACTTTTGCCAAATAATCCTTCCAAAATTAGATTGTTTGAAACTTCAATTAATCGATAAAATTAATTAATTAAAAACGGGTAACAAAAATTATGAAATACTTTTCAAAAGAGAATAATCTTGAAATTAATTATGAAATTAGTGGGCATGAAAATATGCCAAAAATGGTATTAATTCACGGTCTTTTTTTAAATAGCGATTGTTGGCGAGAACAACTGAAAACTTTTGATGACAAATTTAATGTTCTACGTTTTGATCTTCGTGGTCATGGAAGGACAACAAAACCTAAGAAGCGTTTTACTATTCGAAATTATGTAGATGATATGTATGGTTTATTAACATATCTAAATTGGACAGAAAACCTTTACATTATTGGACATTCTCTTGGTGGAATGATTGCCCTTGTATACGGGCTTGAAAATCCTTCTCAAGTTAAAAAAATGGTGGTAGCAAATAGTTTTTGCTTTATCAGTCAGGAAGCAATTACGGACGTTTTAGGTCGAGTAAATGGCTCCAAGCTTGAAAAATTTGCACTAGGTATAGGTGTAAGAGGCTTATCTCCTTATAATGAAGACACTGCAAAATTTGTAGCAAAAACAGTAACCGATCATATGACTAAAAAGGATTGTCTTCGAGCAACTGCGGCTTCTGCTGGATTTAATATTTGTGAGAACTTAAAGTCATTAAAAATTCCGGTATTGGTTTTAGTCGGCAAAAAAGATATCACTACCCCAGTCTGGGCAAGTGAAATGATTCACGAATGGTTACCTCAATCAGAATTGGTTATTCTTCCAGATGCAGGGCACTTGACTATTTTGGATCACCCAGTTGAGTTTAATAACCAAGTAATTTCATTTTGGTCAAAATAATAAGTTTCATGCTAAAAACAATTAATTACGGTTTGCCCCACTTAATTACTCCTGCATTCCAAGCCCATCCTATTCCGGCAGAAGCAATAACAACTATATCTCCCTCCTTTATTTTTCCATCTCTTAATCCATATTCTATTGATAATATCCCGTCATTCTGACCGTTGTGTCCAATATCTTCGAAATATGTAGATTGAGTGTATGGATCAACGCCAATTGTCTTTGCAACATACTCAAATGCACTTCTTTTCATATGGAGGAGTGCTAAATAATTTATGTCTTTACGTGAATAACCTGATTGCTTCAGAGCATTATCAATTACATTTACGAATGAGTTCATCGAGTATTTGTCTAATCGGTCCTTTAAACCTTCCGGATCAGGTACGTCTAAAAAATTTTCACCCTTTTCTAAAGCTTTTGGAGTAATAGGTTGAATTGTACCACCCGCGGGTATATAAACATCGTCAACAAAACGACCATTAGTAATAGCGGTAATACCTAAAATTTCATTTATTTGATAATCCCCTCGGATTATTGCAGCAACTCCACTAGCCGCTAAACTAATCATAAATCTTGATCTCTGATTTTTATAATTGATTAAATCAGAATTCCTATAACCGCTTGCTACTAATATCCTGTTAATATTTGGATTCATTTGAATTAGACTTTTTGCTATCAGCATTCCAATTAAAAAAGTTCCACATCGCTGATTCACATCAAATGCCCAAGGTTTTAATGGATTCCCCAGTAATTGTTGCAGTTTTATGCCATTCACAACTAATGGTCGTTCAGCATGAACTTCTCCAGCCCAAATAATCACATCTAGATCTTCAGAGGTTAAATTAGCTCTTTTTAAAGCTTGGAAACTAGCATTAGCACCCATTTGAACAGTATGATCTTCTGGTCCTGGTACCGTTTTGCTTAACAATCCAAATTTTTCTTCTATTACTTTTTTTGGGATCCCTGTCTCTTTAGAAATATATTCACTAGTATGTCTTTCTTTTGGGAGATATACACCCCATGCTTCTAACCCAACTGGACTATAATCCATTTTTTTTACCTATATAAGTTCACGTTTTAAAATTTTCCCCGCAGCACTAGTTGGCAATTCTTTCTTTAATTCGTAAAACTTGGGAACCTTATATCTTGCTAATTTTTCTAAAAGGTAATCTCGAATGTCAACAATGGAAATATCTTTACCAGGTTTTAGAGTAATGAATGCCTTCCCAACTTCACCCCATTTTTCATCGGGTACACCAATAACTGCAGCTAAATCGATTGAAGGATGTTTATATAGCAATTCTTCAATTTCAACTGGATAAACGTTCTCCCCTCCACTTATATACATTTCTTTCTTACGTCCTACAATGTAAAAGTAGCCATCTTCATCCTGCTTAGCTAAATCACCTGTATGTACCCATCCATCTAATTCAATTGTTTTTTTAGTTTCTTCAGGTTCATCCCAATATCCTGAGAAAATATGAGGTCCCTTTAAAAGGAGTTCCCCCACTTCTCCTTGCTTAACAATCAAATTACTCTCTGTGTCAATTATTTTCATATCACAATGAAAAACTGGAAGCCCTACAGATGTAGGTTTTTGTTTGATTTTGCTTTCTGGTAAATAGAAATTATTAGGACCTACTTCAGTTAAACCATATCCCATTTTAAAAAGTTTATTTCTAGCCCAATATTTTTCCATAATTGCTACTGGACACGGTGCTCCACCAGATATAAAAATTCTCACTGATGTAAGATTGACAGAATTAAAATTTGGACTACTAGCCATCATATGATATATTGTGGGAACACCAACTACAATAGTACAATTATGATCTTCAATAATTCTTAGAGATTCTTCAGGATTAAAATCTCCCATCAATATTGTCTTAGCTCCTAAATGATAAAAAGGTACTAATAAAACGTTCCAACCTCCTGTATGAAATAGTGGAAAGAAAAGTGGCTGTACATCATCTACATTTAAACTCCATGAAAGTATTGTATTAACAGAATTCCAAAATATAAGTCTATGAGAAAGAATAGCACCTTTTGGTAAACCTGTTGTTCCACCTGTAAATAATATAAGGTGTGGATCCCCAAGATTCATAGGTGGCTTTTCTATTTCTGATTTTAAAGCTTTATTCATTAAATTTTGAGAGGGTGGATCTCCCTGTATTGATTTTGTACCCATTACTATATTCGACTCAATAAGGTTTTTGTTTTTGATCTGAGATGCTTGAGATTCTAAGTTTGGATCATAAAAAAATATACTCGGGCTTGTTTTTTGAATAAGATACTCTATTTCTTGAAAAGATAATCTCACATTAAAAGGAACAAGAATAGCCCCGATTTTCCCCGTAGCTAAGAACAGATCTATGCATTCAATCTTATTACTTGAAAACACACCAACACGATCTCCCTTAGATATACCATAATCTAAGAGAACACGAGCTAATTGTTTTGCTCGAATATTAAGCTCCCTGAAAGTGTAACTTTTTTTTTCAATATTGTCAAAAATTGCATAACGATTTGGTGTTAGGATTGCACGACGTCCCGCCCAATCCCCAATCCATGAAAACTCTTCACTTGCACCCATTATGAAAATCACCTAAACTGCTTTGTATATAGGCCATTTTCTCCACACGTAAGCAAACAATATTTCAATCCAGAGAAACCATAACATAAAGGGTGTAGGATTCATCCTCCAGTAATTAGTATCATCACCAAAAAAAATTGGAGATAAGAGATAATATCCGATGAAACTAATTGTTCCTATCGCTATAACTAACAAAAATCTAAAAAGAAAGTTCTTCCATTGGGGATATTTTTTTGGCCAATTGTCAAAGAATAAAGATACTAACACAACAGCACATATAAGAAATATAGCGTATGTAATACTCATCATATACCAACCTTTAAATCTAGTTACAGAATCCGGAGGTGTTCCCCCAAGCGCAATAAAAAAAGGATCGAATATATTTTTAACAATAATATCAGGAAAAAAATAAGAAACTAACAAACCTAATAATGTACAAGATACAAATGCGATAATTCCTATGTATGGTTGTTTCCTACCCAATTTACTCCATGGCCAATATTCAAATACCATAAGCGTGAGAAGAGAAAAAAAGATCAACCATTGGGTCCATCCAAGTGAAAATGCATAACTAGGAAAAAAAGTTATGGGTTTAATCGCTGAAGCTTCAGAAGTTGCCAAAGGATTTCCTGCTGGAATAAATAATACGAACCACATAATTAAGGATATTGTAGTACCAATACCAAAAACTATTATCCCTCGTTTAGGTTGTTTTATTTTAAAAAATGGCCAATACATTGTACCTGCAACCCAAAGAACCCCAAAAGAAAAAGTAGAACCACTTAAAGCACCGAAAATTGATGCACCAATGAACCATTTAAAATAATAAGGGTTTGTATTTTGACGAGTATATATTGAAATAAAAAGAGGTAATAATAAAAAAACGAAAATACATATAATTATAGCATTAATGGCAGTTCCCACCAGACCTACTTTCCAAGGTGTTTTAAACCAATTATAATAAGGCCAATTCTCAAACCAAATTGCCCACATTACACCAATTAATCCAAATCCACCAATCACTGTAGCCCATGCAGTAAATTCCATTTCACGGTTGGATGAAGAGGGAATATGCAAACGGGGATCAAAAAAAATCCACCAGGTAACCAAACTTATTATAAACACTATTAAAATTGAAAGAATACCCGCTATAGGTTGTCTATATCGAGCCATCACTATCATTGGTGCTTCTTCTGCTGAGGGAATCCCAACTTTTTCACCCGCAAGAGCCATATTATTCACTCAATTATTTTTATGAATTAAAGATTAAAATTTAAGTTATTATCATAAATTAATCTTGAATCCATTAAAACTTTTTAAATTCTGTGTTAAAATGGATCAAAAAAAAAGAAATACATTAAATCTTAATCAGTGCATATTCTAATGATCCTAGTATATTTTTAACTGCTCCTTTTAGTTGTATTGTTGTGTCTACCATAGGATTCATGGCTTTGAACTTTTCAATCCCTTGCGAAACTGGAATGTTCCATGTACAATAAGGTTTTAGTACTGAAAGGCCTGGAGCGTTTGTTTCAGCATCAACATAAGCTATATCAACCGCAAGAAGATCAGATGATCTAAAAATTCCAAGATCGGGAACAACTGGCATTCCCGGATTCGAGATACAATCACACATCAAAGGAATGTCTATAGCAAAATATAAATATCTGAATCTGTCAGGATCATAAACCACTACACCAGCAGCATTTTTAATAAAGCATTTACGGATTTGAATAGAGTATGGATATTCAGATTTTTATTAATTTATAAGAAATATTTCCTAAATTATTTCTAACGGCAGCTTCAAAAACCCATAAAGGATCTAAGTATGGAATCATAGCTTTAAATTTTTCTACACCTGGTTCAAGAGGAGTCGTCCATTCTCCATCTTTATTAAGTATGGGGAGTCCTGGAGCGTTAGTCTCGGCATCAATACACGCACGATCTATCGCAACGGGATCAGAAGAACCATAAATACCAAGATCTGGAATAACAGGCATGCTTGGATTAGAAGCACAATCACACATGAGTGGAATTTCAATAGCAAAATTGATGTATCGAATTTTCTCTGGACCGAATGTTAAAACAGCCTTGGTATTGTCAATAAAGCGTTCAACAAATGTTTTTACTCTATTCATTCCGGGTCCTTTTATTGCGCCTTTTATTGGACATTTCTGCGAGCATTTTGCACATCCAAAACAAGGTGAGTCATCAATATAAGCAGTCTCTTTTTCTATTTTAATAGCTCCAGTTGGACATGAATCGATACATTCTTGATTACAACTAGAAGGATTACATTTTTCTGAGTTAACGACTAGATTTTTATCCATGTGGGCCAAATGTTTATTATGTTTAGTAACACATCCAAGCCCTAGTTGCTTTAAAGCACCTCCAAAACCAGCAAAAGCATGACCCTTGAAGTGGGAAATTACTACGAGTTTATCGAAATTAAATAGTCCTTTAGCAACAGATATTTCTTTGAAATGAATCCCATCTATTTTCACAATCTCTCTATCAATCCCTTCTTCTCCATCAATAAATTCTAGGGGTGCTCCAGTTATGGATTCTGTATAACCATGAAGCTGAGCAATTTTTAGATGGTCTTCAGTTTTTTTTCGATGACCAACGCATATATGATATTCATTGTTTAACTCAATATCGCTTATAGCATTCCCTCGACCATGAGTCTCTATTAACGTGGGTATACCTCCCTTAGATTTAATAGTTTTTACAACCTCACGGACATAGTCGGGGCGTAAATATCGGGTATTATGAGCCTCTCCTACATGAACCTTAACCCCTACTTTATCGTCTTCATATATATTGTCTAAAATCTTATCTAAGATAAACTTGGTTTTTACTAAATTGTTGGTAACCATATTCTTTGCAGTATTAGGTAGAGCTGGTTGCTCATAGGGGGACGCCCAATATACAGATGATTCATTTGCCATTTTTAATATCCTTCTTATATCTAAAATATTATTCAAATTAATATTAAATCCATTAAAAATTAAACTATTTCATGATTAAGGTAGTAATTTAAATTTTTAAGTTGATGGGGAAAAGGTTTTGAATTCTCTCTTATCAAAACCCCACGATTTCAATAAATTCTCCGCTCCAATCATAATATTTTCAATTAAATCTTTAAGTGGTAGAATTTCATCTTGGAAGGCTACAGATGGGGATGGAACTGAGGATTGACCTAATGTCCGATTGTATAATCTTTGATGATAATCCTTTGTGAAGATATCAGTATGAATCCTGTTTAATTTGTTGTTTAACGAAATTGGACTTTCCTCTGTACTTAGTATTGCAGTTCCTAAGCAGACTGCTTCAGCACCCAAAGCTAAAGCACCAAGGAAACCACGTGCATCTCCTATACCACCCGCAGCTATTAAAGGTACAGTTAACAGATTTTTTCCCATTGTTAAATTAACTAATGTAGAATGCTGATTTGGGTTCTTATATCCTGCACCTTCAATGCCCATAAGTGTTATAGCATCAGCTCCGTTCTTTTCTAAGGATAAGGCATGTTTCATTAATGGACACTTTGGAAACCAATAACAACCTGCTTCATGGATTCTTTCTCCGATATACGTCGCTTGATATGCTGATGTTGAAAATATTTCCACTCCTGCATTTATTCCAACTTCTAAAAGTTTTAAATATTCATCTTTGTTGCCATTTTCATCAACTGTTATATTTATCCCAAAAGGTTTGTCTGTTAATGATTCCATTTTTGTAAGTTCGTTTTTAAAATCTTTATGTCTATAGTTTAAACCAGTAATTATCCCTAAACCCCCAGCATTTGAGAATGAAGCGGCAAATTTGGTTGTCCCAAAACCTTGAAATGCTCCCATAATAAGAGGGTATTTTGTTTTGGTGAATTTGGTAATTTTAGTTTTCCAGATCAATTAGTTCACTTTATATTTCTTACTTTATTTGGTACTTAAAATTAAAGTAAATTATTAGATTTTTTTATTTCAGTTAGTTTTTGTTCTATTTCCCTATACTGAGCAGGATAAAACCTTTTGAAAATTCTAAACCAATCAACACCTATTATACCTCCTGCAATGAAGCAAAGAAAATATCCTAAACCTACTACAAATTCGTTACTGAAATATTCTTTAGGTAGAAATTCATTTCCTCCTGCAACCATATTAAACGAGAATTCCATAAGCAAAATTCCTACGGGAAATAAGCTAAGCTTAAAAATTCTATAAAAATGAAGGTCTTTGATTTTAATAGAATTGAAAATATTTGTACTATGAATTTGTTCTTTTGTTAAATTTTCTATTTTCTCTAAAAATTTTAACCTAATAACATCATGGAAATCTCTAAAAATAAAAAATCCTGCAAAAAATAAGAAAAAATACAAAAATATCATAGTTATTGCAAGAAACAGTTTAAATTCTTTAAAGAAGACATCAAGTTGAATCATACTGCTCCTGACGAAAAAAAATAAAATTCCTATTCCTATTAAAATAAATCCAAAAGAACCTTCATGTAAATGGTATTTACCAATGAAATTACCCTCAAATTTAACAGTTATTTTCTTAACATAATAAATAATGAAAAGGGTTAAACCTGGGGCTACAATTGTGAGGGAAATAAATAAAATAACCTCTTGGAAACGTAATAGAGTAATCGGCATTAACTCAACTGCGAGGTTTGTTTGTAAATGAATAATATTCCATGCTATTATTCCAAAAGTAATAAAACCAAGAAAGAGAATTCTATATGTTTTCATACTAATTGTAAATAAAAGAATAAAAAATAAGATACTAAATAAATTTAGAACTACAAATCTACTCACGGTTAACTCAAAAGAATCCCATTCATAAACTTGTTTATCATAAAAATAATTTAAAAGAGAAAATAATATTAAAAAAGATAAACCAAGAACACTTATCGATTTAACCAATAATTTCAAACTTCTTTTCATTAAATTTTATAAAAATGAGTTCCATATATATTGATTTAATTTAAGTTGCTTTTGCATGATAAAAAATATTCAAAAGATTGCGATAAACCAAGTGCTATTATAAGAAAGTATACAAAATACAACTAATAGATTAGCTTCTATAAATAGATTATGTCAATGCTTGTTTTAGAGTGTCACGGCTTTAAACTTTAAGAAATTCATAAATTAGCTTATTTCTTAAATTTACATGATTATATTTTGAGTTTTCATTAAATTGTAACTTGTTTAAATCATCCGGATCGTTTTTTCGATCATAAAAATCCATAAAATTCTCAAGATCGTCATAAATGGTCAGTTTATGTTTTTAATACCAAAATGGTTAGTTTATGCGTATAATTCAAGATAGATATAAATACTAAATTGTGATAATTTAAATTAACAATTTTGTTATTTAACAAATTTGTTAAACATTTTTGGAAAAAAAAGAAATTCAATGGTATCAAGAACATGAAAAATCTAAAAAAAATAATATGTATATATATCTTTGGCATATTTTTATTCACATCTTTTTTGATTCCAAGAACGACAGCTCAAGAATGGACTTATGATGGTGTTGATACAATAAACATACCGGGATTTTCAGTGTATCCCTCTGAATGGATGTTTTTAATTTAACAGGGCCAGGGATGTCTCCCGAAATGTTGATGGAACTTAGAATACTAAAAGGTAATATAACAGATCCAGGGACTGGAAATGGTACTTGTGTATGGGGTAGCATTTGGTTGGTAAATGCAACTTCAGGAGAGAAGACATCACTTCCGCCGTCTGTTGCACGATTCGGTTATTGGAATGAAACGGTTGGATATACTTCAGGAAACCTTCCATTTATAATCCCTGTTGAAAATAATGGAAAAGTTTCATTGTCAATTTTGAACAATGTATCTGTTTTCACGGGGAAGATGGTGGCATCCTATAACTTGGAACATTAACAAGTTTATCCTAATATAAACTCTATTGCATTTTGGAATACATCTAATAATGCCTATTTGAAGATGAATTACACAGATGACGGAATTTTAACTAATTGGGAAGCTTATCTTCTTCTTGCTCCACCAATGGGTAATATAACTTTATATTCGAAACCAGCGCAACAAGCTCCAGCTTTCAGCTTGACAACAGAAAGTGGGAGTTTGAGTGCAACCTCAACTGATTTTAAGCTCAATATCACAATCACTGATGCTGATAATAACAACGATGGTGATATTGATACTGCTTATCAATATCGTATACAAAACGGTTCAACATGGTCAGGTTGGGCTTCTCCACCGAGTCAATTAGATTGGGACTTAGGTTCTGTCGCAAGTGGAAACTATGATATTACAATGGAAGTTAAAAATATGTATGGTGTTGCTTCAGATGCTATAACAATCCAATATACTGCTCCTGGAGGAGATGGTGCTATCCCGAGTTATCCAATAGCTATAATTTCTTTAATGGCAATTCTTAGTGTTGCTCTTATAATACTTAAGCAAAGGAAAAAATTGAGATTTTGAAGAATTATAATTTAATATTATCTTTTTTTTTTTTTTAACTATTTTATTGGAATCAATTAGTATTTATTTCATAGAAATCGATCTAATGTTCTTTGAGATTTAATGAAATTAATTAATTTACTGCTTGTTTTCCAATATTTATAATCAACAATGAAATTCTCTGCCATGTTTCTTATTGCATCATTAAAATTATCCATAATGATTGGAGTGCTGGTCAACATCGCATTATTAACGGTTTCTCTTATAACCCAAACACCTAAAGGCACAACATAACCACCAGAAACCTCTCGAAAAACCAAAACTCTGGCTTGTTTCTTTATTTTATATAAGTACTCACAAACAGACTTTCTTGCAGCGTAATAAGCACCAGTTATATTACTTGCATAATTTTTTCTCCCCCCGTAAAATTCAAAATCAGTCATTATCTGTGGCTGCAAATTTTGGTTATTTCCATCGAGAGATATATTCCATAAAGTATTTGGAGCCCACACTTCATTCATTTCATAAATGAACTTACCTGGGAATAAGAGGATCTTAAAGTGGTTATCAAGGTAAGTAGCTTCAAATATTTGATAATCATCTAATTCTGGAAACTTTTTGATTTCCTTAATCAGCCCCTTTGAGATGATGTCATCAACAGCAGTTATTGTCCATCTCGTTGGAACAATTCTTCTTCTTTTTTCTTCTCCAAGAAGCCCTGCTGAAAACACTCTTTTAATTGTAGATTCAGGTACGTGCCCTTTGAAGTATAAATGTTCTGAAATAGCTTCAGATGCTTTTAAATCTGTGTCAGAAACACAATAATCTACTGTAGGATGGACTTTTGTATTTTCTGTTATTGTGATTTTCTCCGTCATTCCAGAAGGTCCCATTGGTAAAGAATGGTTATCCATCATCATACGTAGATTCAATTTCTCTAATTTTGTTTCCGTGTCTACGGGTCTTGCTGCCATTGACAATTCCTGTGAGGTTTCTAAGAGTTTTTTAGTTTTGATTGAAAGTGAATTTTTTCTGTTTTTCCGACCAATGAATACGTTTGTTTTGAAATTACTTCTAACTAAACTGCTTCTATAGCGAATTACATCTATCATTTTCTTTCCAAACCAAAGTTCTGGGGCATCTAAGATGTGATAGTCTTGTATGTCAAGCCCAGTTTCAAACTCTTGAAAAGGGACTAACGGTCCTAAATAGACATTTGGATAATTAAAATGACCTACGAAAAATCCTGGAGGGCTTGCTCCAAAAATTTCTACATTCCTTTGAGTTTTATCAATCTCAAATGGAACCATAGATTTTAGAACAGATTTCTTTAATAAAATAGGACAAATTTTTTTTCCACATAACAACCTTCCTCCTTTACAACGAAGGCAAATATTTTTTTCTGTCTGAGGTCGGACCAACTTATATTTTCTCGAAAATTTAATTAAATCAATAGTTACTGTTACTCTCTATAATAAAAAAGGTAGAAGTCTATAAATTTTTAATATTTATTAAAGTACTAACATATATTTAATTATTATAGAATAATGATTAATATAATCCTTTATCAAGAGTTTTATTCTATGGGTAATTAAGCACCTATAGGTAAAAGCATTGTTTATTCAATCTCAGAGATAAGGAGATTTATTAAAAAATAAATTATTAAATAAAAGGAGGGTGTGTTATTGAAAGTTTTAATGAAAAATCAAAAAATTCTTCAGAATTTAAAATATCATAATGTTGCTACAAATCTAATAGGATGTTTAAAGGGGTGCGCAGACTATTTTAACTTGGATATTAGTTCCTCGTGGTTGTTTGGTTTTAGTTGCTCTCCATTTATCTACTCCGATACTAGAAATTATTATATCGCACCTACGGAATGCTTTATGGTTACAAGGTTGGAGCCTTCCATCACCTTCAGACTTCATCGCTCTTATTATTAGGCTCTCTGGATCTTTTTTCAGGATTTTACCCTCAATTGCTTTTACTGCAGCATGATGAGCAATCATTTGGGGATGTTTTTCCGAAGTGTTATACCCACTAAGCCAAAATTCAAACAAAAGGCAGAGACGCTCTACATATAAATCCTTTAATCTACTTCTTTCACCAAGTAATTCAGAAATCTTTTCCAGAACTAATCTATCAGGATCGCATAAGTTATGAAGTACTTCATAACCATTTGTAACCCTAAATACAAGCCAATTACGCAGAGCTAAATAATATGCCCATACATTCTTCCATCTCTCATGTGTGATCGATTTTAAATGCCCAATTGGAGGTGCTGGTGATTTATTTTCACCTATTGCTTTACAAATAATAATAATACTGTTTTCAAGATTCCAATTACATATTTAAAGATCCATAATACTTTTTGTAATATCCATTAGCTGGTTGGTTAAATGGTTGAGCTTTTTTCCAAAGATTCTTAAGATGTACATGTTCGCTAGATATAGTATTACTATCTAAAGAACCATGATTTTTATGGAACCAAACTCGTAATCGTCCCCAACGATGGTTAGCAAGAAATTCTCTCTCCCAATCTTCAATTTCTTCTTTATTTTCAGAATTATGTGAAAACATTGTTTCCAATATCTTTCTTTAGTTTCCAGAATTTAAAAATCTAATGTTAGGTTGATATTTCTCTTAATAGACATACATTCATGATAAATGATATGGAATATTAAATAGATTCTTCTCCTGAATGAATTTCTAAACATAAAATAAATAAGAAAAAACAAACAATTCCTTCTGAATGAAGAAATCTTTCAACTATCTCCTAACAGATTCTTGAAGAAGAGTTTAATCTTTGAGCAAAGAAAAGAATATATTGATATAATCGATTATATAATAAGACTTGAATAGATTTTCACCTAAAAAAAACCATATTCAACTCCTAATGGTAAATGAACTAAAAGAATCATAAAACAACATTACCAATGATAAAATCATGAATCGCGTAGAAGTATACATTATAGCCAAAGATGCTGGTATTTTACTAAATAAATATTCAATTGTTGATTTTGGAAAATCTGATAAAGATCAGTTAATGTCTGGATTTTTAGCTGCCCTCAATAATTTTGTTAAAGAATTAGACTTTCCCTCTGGTGTGTCATTGATTCGATCAGGGCATTTAGAAGCACGATTTAGTCCGGGGGAGTATGTTTTTTCGGTCCTAATTATTGACTACCAAATGCCTTTAGGGTCATCCACAGAGCCCATTCTTAGCGGTCTTGCTGAGGAAATTAATCAAAAATTTGAGGAAAAATATAATGATATCCTTAAAATACAGGCTAAATCAAACAAATTTGAAGTAAATGCCTTTAGCGACTTTTGGAAAGATATAGATCAAATTATTGATCAATATGGTGAAGAATCGTATGAATTGTATCAAAAGTTGGCATTAATTGAAGCCATGTATGCTAAAGTACCACAAAAATGGTGTATTCCGATGATCGAGCAAGTAGGGGCAGGAGAGAAAGTTGATATTGTGAAGAATATCCCGGAGATGTATCATAGGCTCTTAAAGGGAGCTATTCAAAAAGTAAATCACAATAGTAAACCAGTATGGGAAATTTTTGCTGTGTCGATGCTTGATCCTAATTCTTTTTAGTTGTTTAAATAAAAAATGTTTTTAAAATTAAGGTAGCTTCCTTCTAATTTGAACGACTAATCAAAGCTAACAATATCATTAATCAGATCACTTGTCATATCAGCGGGTATTCCACACAATAGTTCGCAATCACCAAATGTACCATTTTCTCG
>LAZR01001565.1_pt1 | contig 14350 bp, 3 predicted proteins | sample 329461 | NCBI WGS metagenome assembly LAZR01 (sample SAMN03002196, study PRJNA259156) | marine sediment metagenome | biome: sea floor; feature: Hydrothermal impacted sediments; material: marine sediment; isolation source: Loki non-amplified sample from Loki's castle hydrothermal vent sediment ...
AATTAATGTAAAAGAAGGGGAAATAGTGCCACAAGATCATCCCCTAATAAAGATCGAAAGTTAATCGGATAATTTGGTTTGTTAGACTAATTTTTAAGATGGAAGTTTTCTGTTGAAAAAAGTTATGATTTTTTCACGCATCATACTAAAATGATTTTCATCAGTAAAGTTATGGTTCGCACCATCAATTATTTCAATCTTCTTATCTTTTGATGACACTTTATTGAAAAGTTGATGAAACCCATGTTCAGGAAATAATACATCTTTATTGCCTGCGATTAAATAAAATGGTTTTGTTAAATTGTTTGCTAACCTTTTAGGATTAAATTGTTTAGTTTGCTCTGCATATGCTTCCTTATAATCAACCTCTGGAAATCGCATTTCCTTATTGCGAGTTAACGCTCTTATGAAAAACTTAAACAGCGGATTTTTTGGGATAATTTCTGTATCAAAAACTGGGGAACGTACTGTAAGACATCGTATGCGACTATCTCTTACAGCATTACAGAATGCCATTGCTCCTCCAAAACTTTCACCTAATAAACCTATTTTTGTGGAGTTAATTTTTGGATGATGTACTAGTTCATCAATAACTTTTTCCATATTTGATTGAGCATCATAATATGAGAAAATTCCAGTGCTATCTCGAACTCCTTGATGATCATAAATGAAATATGCAAGACCTTTTTCAGTAAAATGGCGGGCAAATCTTTGTTCATCTTCTTCAGGTGATTTACCAGGCATACCATTAATCCGTATGACGAGTGGATAAGAGACATTATTTTTATTTTTTGGATCTTGTAAATCCGGTAAATAAAGTATACCGTGCAACATTTCAGTCCTAATCTTAATTCTTTTTCTTTCTATTCTCATCAAAATCACTGATTTTTAAGTTTAAATTCAATAGACTAAATCTCACAATAAGACAGTATATATTTTTTAGAGGATTCAGATTTTAAATTTAAATTTTGGAGTTTTTTAGGCAACATTGATAAATCTTTGTTATATTTCACCGAGAATTTCTTTTGTTTTTTGTTAAATTTCAATTGCACATCAAGAAAATTTATATGAAACCCTTCACCAATCGCTTTTGAGAAAGCTTCTTTCGCAGTCCAATATAGTGTTCCTAATTCTGCAGACTCTGAAATAAGCTTTCTTTCTGCATCAGTAAAAATTTCTTTATAAAAGGACGGAGCACGCGATTCTATTAACTCCAAATCGATTCCCACTAATTTTTTACTTGTCATTGCAACAGAAAAATCATGGGAATGGCTAATTGAAAGATTTATAGGAATTTCTTTTTTGTCTATGTTTGAATAATAAAAAGGCTTCCCCTTATCATCTTTATGAATTTCGACGTCAGATAATGATGATCTATCAACGTATTTTAAGTGGTTTAAATAACAGGTTTTGGCTGCAATAATCCCTGAAAAATACTCAATTTTACGCTTTTCATTCCTATATTTTTTTGATGATTCAATCTCGTTTTCTGTAAGGTAATTGCTTATCCAATTTGGATCGTTTTGATACATCTGTTTTATTTGCTCAATGGGTAAAATCTCTATATTCTTGGATTGATTGTTGTTCTTAAGTAAATAATATTCTTGTAATGTTTGGAAATAATTGGATAGTTTATCAGATATTTTAACTGAAATTGGTGCATGAATTATTGCTAAATTATTAAATTTTGCTATAATCTCTTGATCCTCGCTTAAAACAACAGCATTATAATAAGAATGAGATTCATCTTCCTTTAGAAATCTCGCCTCAATGTATTTAGGTTTCTTTTTTGATAAAATTTCAAGATTAGAAATTTTAGAAGGCAAGGAAAAGTGATCATTAACAATGATATCAAATAAGGCAGCAGCTTGAAACACACTTTCAAGAGTGAGAGGATCAAGCTGAAAATGATCAGTATCATTTCCCCTAGATCCACTCGTAGTAAGGGGTCCACTTGGTATGTCTGTTTTAACAACTATTTTTCTTTTTTCTAATTGAATAATTTCCTTTAAAACTTGAAATTTCTCTCCGTGGAAAAAAAGCTCATATATTTCACGTTTATTAAGTAAAGGTACTAAGGGTTCTATGATAGGGCTTTTTTTCCAGTTTAATTTTCGTTTCAAGTTAATAAACTGACCATTAAAATGTTCTTTAATAAGGGGTTTACCTTTTAAAATAAGGGGATAAGTTCTCGAGAAAAATGAAACTTCATTGTTTGACTTATCTAGTTTTACCTCAACATCAATAGATTTCCTTTCTGGAACTTTTAGGGCATTATGAAAACTAACATTAGAAATTGATGTCATAGTTTTACCAAACACTCGATTATAAAATTCTGCAAAAGATTCTAAAACCATAACACCTGGAAATACTGGTCTTTCTTGAATTTGATGATCAAGTAAATACGTGTCGAATTCAGAATTTAGTGTATTTGAGCCTATAATAAAATCAGATTGGTAATCTATTTTAGTTAACATGGGATAAACAGATTTGTCAATAGTTTCTTCGACATTAAGTTTTTCTTCAAAAATCCCTAATTTTCCGCCAACTACATATTCTCCTTCAAATCTGTTTAAGACTAATTTTGTAAACATTTTCACACCTATCTTAGTAGGAATAGGAACAACTCCGGCTTGTTTAAGTAATTGTAGTGTCGAACCTTGAGTAGCCATCCCAATATCAGCCCATGCAGTCCAATTAATGGTTAAAAATGAGGTCTTGCGTTGCGTATAGTCCCACGCCAACCGAGATAAATATGCATTAGCATATGCGTAATCAATCTGACCCTGATTACCATATCGTCCTGCGACTGATGAAAAAGCGATAATATATTTTAATTCTTGAAGTGGTAAATGTTTAAGAAGATTTATGAAACCCTTTATTTTTACTTCAACAACCTTCCGTGCCATACTTATCTTTTTCTTCAAAAAACTCTTGGAAATTTCAATACCCGCACCGTGAACCACGATTGAAATTGGTTTTTTTGTTTTCTCTTGGATTTGTTTAAAAACCTCTTCCATTTTTTTATCATCAGTGACATCAACATCATAATATTGGACTGAAAGACCTTTTTTCCTCAAATTTTCGATATTCTGTAGAGTTTCAAGTCGATCTAGGAAGTTTTTCCATTCCCTTTTTATCATTACGGGGGTAACTTTTTCATTATTTGCTTTTAATAGGATTTTCAGCTCTTCCTTCTTAACCTCTAACATTTGAGGAGTTCTATCTAAATATTCATATAAGGAATTATCGATAGGAGCCAATCCTAATAATATTAATTCTGGTTTTACATAGTTTGTCAAATCATCAATACAAATGAACGTTATTCCTTGTGCCCCTCCAGTTGCTAATAGTACATCGTTATCTGTTATTGAAGATCGTTTTAATTCAGAGATGGTTTTTATTCTTTCTCTTAATAACGTATAACGGGTGTCATCTTTATATGCAATTTCTTCAAGTTTATCCCATGCTAAGAATTCCTGTAGAATCTCTTCTAAATCCTTTGAATAAATATGTTTTACTGGAATTTGAAATTCTCTATTAATAGTTTTAATAAATGCGCCAATACTCGATGAAAGAGGATTAGCTTCTTGATCCCAACCAAAATAGCTTTCTGGAGAAATAACATAAATCCTCTCAATTACAGACAAATTCATTGACTGAAAGATTAGAAATAGGCTGTCAAAAAAAGTTAAACTATCATTTATTGAGTATTGATTTGAATTAGGAATGATTAGGATGATTGTTTTGAAATCTTTTTTAAAAGGAGATTCAGTATCTTTCTTATCAAGGCTTTTTACAATATTAGAATCACTTTTTAAATCAAAAGTCTGAGTTTTTAATCCTATCTTTAAGAATTCATCAATTAAACCTGGAAAATTAGACAGACCAGAATTAATATTTAATATTAAGATATCGAGATTTTTTAATTTTGAGTCATTTTTCACTCTATCTAACTGAAAAACTCGTGAAGGTAGTATCTTTGATATATAAATTTCTTCTTTATCTTCTTCGGATTTCACTACTAATTGTTCTTCATCAATTGTACCTTCTGACTTCAATTCAATATAATTTGGTTTATCGACAAAAAATTGTTTTACGAATTGAGTGATCTCAGCGGGAGTGCGTATTTCAGATATATTAATTTCGATAGATTCTTCTATTTTGTAAAACTCCCGTAATTCTCCAAAAATTTCAGCTTGTTTTACTGTATCAATACCCAAATCTTCTTCTAGATCGTAATTATCTTCTATATCCGCAAATTCATAACCGGTTTTTTCTGCAATGACTTTCTTTACAACATCTTGTACCTTATTTGTTTCTGTTGATTCGATTGGTACCTGTTTAGCTATATTTTTCCCGTAAAATACGGGATCTATGAGTTTCTCTACCAACGACACAATTTCGTTTATTGTTCTATAATCAGCAAAATTAATGGAGTCATCGGCTTTTATATCCCACTTTTCTCGTATTTCTCCAAAAATCTCTGCTTGCTTTACCGTATCAATGCCGAGGTCTTCCTCCAAATCGTATATATCTTCAATATCCTCGTGTTCGTATCCAGTTTTTAGCGAAATAATTTGCTTAATTTCATTTTTAATGTTGCTTGTTGGAAAAGAACTTGCTTCTTGAGAAATGTTTCCTGGTGAAGTAGAAATTCCAAGCTTGTCGAGTAAGGAAACAATATCGTTTATTGTTCTATAGTCAGCAAAATTAATGGAGTCATCAGCTTCTATGTTCCATTTTTCTCGTATTTCTCCAAAAATCTCTGCTTGCTTGACCGTATCAATGCCGAGGTCTTCTTCCAAATCGTACGTATCTTCAATATCTTCTGGATCATATCCAGTTTTTAGCGAAATAATTTGTTTAATTTCAATTATGATATTGTTCGTTTCAATAATATCTGATCTTTGAATGTTTTCTTTTGATTTTAGGGAAACAGCTGTAGTTTGAACAGACTTAATATGCTCTGTAGTCATTTTTAAAACTCTACCATCATTGAACAAATGCTTCCCACTTCCACCTATTTTTTGGAGCCAACGCTCATACTCAATTTTACCTAAGCGATTATCATAAGAAACTAAACGAAATAAAATAAATGCTAATTGAGAGCCGAATCCAGCAGCAAAGCGTAGGGCATATTTCTTCCTTTCATTTGATCCTCTTGAAAAGTTAAATTTTTTATAGTTTGGATCAATTTTATTCAAATTTGCTATTGGAGGAATATGGCCTTTCTCCATTGATTTGATGGCAACTGCTTCTTCGATCCCAGCCCCCATCGCATGACCAGTATATCCCTTGGTGTTAATTATCATCATATCAAAAGCTTTTTTACCAAATGTTTTTTCTAGGGCAATTAATTCAGATTCAGCGCTTCCCCCTCGAGCAGGGGAATATGTTTCATGACTTACAAACATTCCTTCACTAGCCAATTCAGTTTTGGTAATACCGTGCCGTTTCTCCATTTCTGAAACGAATTCATCTAATTTATCACTGATATGGACTCTATCCAGTCGAGATCCATGGAATGCGCTATTAGCAAAATAAGAACCGAGAATTTCTACGATTGGTTTGACACCTCTGGCTCTAGCTTCAGATTCTTGCTCAACAACAAACGCACTTGCACCTGCACCTAAAATAATCCCATTTCTTCCTTCTCCAAATGGTAGTACAGCATCTTCCCATCGAGATTGAACTGTCGCTGCTCCACTAGCAAGGAATCCCGCCCCAATCCATTGGAAAAGATTTTTACTCGTAACATTATCTGCTGTAATAACGATAACTCGTTTACATCTTCCATTACGTATCCAATCTTCTGCAATGCCAATTGCTTGAGGAGTAGAAGCACATGCAGCATTTGTGGAAGTATTCGGACCCTTTGCTCTTATCAATTGAGCAAATTGAGAATGACCCATAGATAATACTCGAAATAAGAAAGCTCTATTAAAAGGCTTTCCATCTTCTTCAGGCTTGCTCTTTTGATCAATTTTATTACCAGAAGAAATATCTTGAGCAAGATTATCAAAACCCGGAAAAGCTGAGGCAAAAATTATACCTGTTTCGTCTTGTAATTCTTCTGGTAGCACCCAATCACCAGCTAACGTTTTACCTGTTGAAGTTTTAATATCGCTGCGAATTAAAGGAATACCCGCATCTTTTAAAGCTTCGTATCCAGCACAAATTGCTAGTTGAAATGTTATATCTAAAGCATTAAGAGATTTAGAGTCAAGAAGAAAATCTTCAGTTGGATTAAAATCACCCAATTGTCCTGCTAGTGAAATTACTTTAGAAATATCATCAACTGGCACAAATTTAGCATTCCCATTTGGTGCCTTTTCCAAACGGATGATATTCTTTTGAAATAATTGTTCTTGATATTCAATGTCTACCGTTTCAATTAAGTTAGTTCCATGGAGAATGTCATCTATATTTCTATCATCAAAAACTTTACGATTTCTACCTGGGAGACCGAGCCCTACACCAGTTATTACAATCCGCTTAGATTTTGTCAAATCAATTTTACTTTCAATTGTGGGTTGATATTTTGTAATATATTTACTTATCCCCTTAAGTATCATTGTCGATAATAGTTCTTTTTGCTCCTCTATGAATTCGTTAAAAAAAGGTAATTGTTTTATTTCTTTCAAGTTATCAATAGAACTTAGTAAATCAGTATCTAGTTTGGTAGAAGCTCTAGAAAGGGCTGTAGCTGTATTTGATTGTAAATTTGTAATCGTTGGAGATACGGTACTACTCCTTTTCTTAGGCTCTAAACGAGGTGTCTCCTCAAATTTCTGAAGAATTTTCTCAATATGTTCTTTTTCTGGAGATTTTGGTGAGAGGGTAAAATTAATATCAGTGTCCTTGTTCTTCTTTAAAATATCCTTAGTGAAATAAAACAATGCCCTATTTGGCCCTATTTCTAAAAATCTTCGTCCTCCATGATTATAGATATTTAAAATCTCATCAACCCATTTTACTGGAGAAGTTATCTGTTTAAGGAGGATTGATTTAATTTCGTCTGGATTGTTAGGATAAATTTTTCCTGTTACATTACTAAAAACAGGGATTTGGGGTTTTTTAAATTCAATTGATTTAAGGAACTCTTTCAACTTATCCTCAGCGTGCTCAATAAATTTAGAATGGAAAGCATTCGACACATTTAATTTAATTGCTCTTATCCCTTTTTCTGAAAAAACTTTTACTGAGGAATCTACCGCCGAATTCTCCCCTGAAATTACTGTTTGGGAATAGGAATTATAGTTTGAAATTGTAACATCCTCGTTAGAGATTTCCTGAAGAGTTTTCTCCACATTGTCTGAAGAAGTGAATATTGCTGCCATTCCGGTTTGGATTCCTGAGGGTAATATGGCCATTGCTTTTCCTCGCATTATTACGACTCTTAAAGCATCCTCAAAACTTAATACTCCTGCAATTGCTAAAGCAGCAAATTCGCCTAAACTATGACCACCAACAATTCCAGGTCTAATATCTTTTGAATCAAAGAGATTTTTTAGTGCCATTTCTACAGAATAAATTGCGGGTTGAGTATATTGCGTCTGCTTTAACCTATTGGAATTTTCTTTGTCTGTTAAATCTGGTGATCCAAAAATTACTTCAAGTATATCAAAACCCCCAAAATCTTTACAAATTTCATTAGCACTATTTAGAGTATCCCGTACAACTTGAAATTCTTGATATAATTCTTTTGCCATACCAACATATTGACTTCCTTGACCACTAAATAAAAAACATAGGTCTTCTGAAGAAGGGTAATATATAGGAATATCATCTAAACTATGAGATAATACTTGATACACTAAGTTCTTAGGAGATTCAATATCATTTGACTGAGGGTTGAACTCTTCAAGAATTACATGATAATTAGCTCCACCAAATCCAAATGAAGATACACCAGCTCTTCGTATTCCATTTGCAGGAGATATCCAATCTTTTGGCTTAGTGTTTACATAATAAGGGCTTGCATCCCAATCTATATTTGGATTAGGAGTTTCATAATTTAATGAAGGTGGAATTATTTTATGGTGTAATGCTAAAACCGTTTTAAGAATTCCTGCAATACCAGATGCGCTTTTAAGGTGTCCAATTTGACTTTTTATTGATCCTATGGCGAGTTTATCATCTAACCTTCTACTTGAGAAAAAATTGTGTAAGACTTTCAATTCAGTAGCATCTCCAACTATAGTGGAAGTTCCATGACATTCTAGGTACTGTATATCTTTTGGCTTTATTTCACTTGCCTTAAAAGCTCTTTCTATAGCTAATCGTTGGCCTTCAGGATTGGGTGCTGTAATTCCTTTTCCTCTTCCATCGGATGATCCACCATATCCACTAACAATTGCATATATTTCATTTTTATCTCGAATAGCATCTTCGATTCGTTTTAAAACCATGAATCCAGCGCCCTCTCCCATAACAAAACCATTAGCTCTAGAGTCAAAGGGATATGACCCATCTTCTGATAAAGCTCCTATCTTACTAAATTTAATATATGTTTGAGGATCCATTGAACTATCAGATCCACCCACCAATACGACGTCACAATCTTTCATTATTAAACTATTCACAGCAGTGTCAAGTGCGGCTAGACTTGAAGCACAAGCTGCATCAATAGTCATACTTTTGCCTGTTAAATTGAATACATTTGCAACTCTACCTGCTATGATGTTTGAAAGCTCACCAGGCATTGTGTCTTCGTTGATTTGCGGAATGGGATCTACAATCGTTTTTTTTAGATATTCAACGAGCTTGCTTTTTTGTTCTTGGTTTAAAATCATTTGAGAACTGGCTTCATTAATTCTATACTCAAATTCATTAAAAATTACTCGTTTATTACTTAATCGTTGAGCATCTCCGCCAGATGAGTTCCCAACTATGACTGCAATAGGTAATCTCTGTTTTCCGTCTGTGGGATATCCTGCATCTATAAGTGCTTCTTCAGCTGTTGTAATAGCCCACTTTTGAACCATGTCCATTCTCTCTGCCATTTTTGGGGGGATTCTATATTTAATAGATTTAAACTCAAAACTTTTTATAAATCCCCCAACTTTTGAATAAGTTTTTTCAGGGATTGAATGATTTTCACTAAAATAAATATTTTTATCCCACCTATTATCTGGAACCTCTGTGATTGAGTATTTTCTATTTACAATATTTTTCCAAAATTCTGGAATGTTATGGGCATCTGGAAAAATACCACCTAACCCAATAATAGCTATTTTATTTTCGGTTGGTTTGAGCTTCTTGGTTTCTATACTTTTAATTACGGACTTACGACCTAAGGTTTTCTTAAAAATATGATTTGATATTGATTTGAGAGTGTTCAATCCTCCCTCTATTATATCATAATGAATTTGAGGAATATTTCTAAGTGTGTTTTGTAATGAAATGGATTCACCTGTCATGAATGCACCCTTTGCTAATTGATTTTTATGAGAAGTTGGAATAAATTGCGTAGAATCACCTCCTGGTACATAACTTTCATTCCAAATTTCAGCCCGAGATGCAATTCTAAGTGCTCCTAGATTATCATTTTCATACATCTCTTTTCGTTTTGAAATGGTAATTCCTTGATTTTTTCGTAAAAATTCATTCTTTATTGTATCAAGCACAAAGGGGGTGGGAAGAACTCTAGCCCTAGCATTCACAGTAGTTCCAATCACTCTTGTAGAAGAATGATTCAGTAGTAAATCTTGGTAAACAGGTGATAAAGCTTGTGTTCTAACAATTTCTTCACTCAAGAGATAGGCTGTTCCCATCTGAATTCCTGGGTTTATTATATCCAAATGAGCTCCAATCATACCAGCAAGCATCGCCGTACTGGTTTCATTTATGATTCCACCAGCAAAAATGATGTTAACTTTTTCACTAATTTCCACTCGATTCACATCTAAATATTCTAAAATGATTTCCCACAGAATAAAAGATGATAATATTCCGAAATGACCCCCGCACTCTTTCCCTTCTAATATCATGAAATCAAGGTGTTTTTTCAAAGCATCTTTGAACATAGATAAAGCAGGCGTGTGGATTAATATGATGTTGCCCGTTTTTTTAACTTGCATGCCAAGATTAGTGGTTCCTGCAGCAATCAACGTGATATTTGGACCGTACTTTGAGATCGATTTAAGTTGTTCATCTCTTCGTTCTTTAACTACCTCTAATCCGATAATCCCACATCCGCATGAATTTTCAGAAAGTTTTTCTAAAGCAAATTTCGAGAGTAATTCATCCGCCTCATATCCCATTAAACCACCCAGAGCAAATATCGGCAATGCCCCGTTGGCGGCAATTTCCTTAGCAAATGATATTTGATCTGAAATATTTGCCATTGGTCCTTGAACAATCGGATAGGTGATGTTTAATTGTTGTGCAAACTCTGAGCTTTTTACAAAAGGCCAATGCTCTTTTGCACTTTCAAATTGAGACTGGATTATATTTAACAAGCTGCTTAAAAAAGTCTCTAAATTATTAAATTTTTGTAAAATATAACTAGCAAAACAAATACCATGATCACTGGGCAACCATGAATGTTTTGGGTTGTTATCTGAGAAGAATTTTTTTTCAACCTTTAAATTATTTATCTCCCTTAGATACTTTGATTTTAGATTCCCATGTTTATTATTAAAATCTTCCTCTAAGTTCATTAATTCTTGAAATTCTATCTCTTTAACTGATCGAATAGATTTATTTGCTAATTTTCCTATCAAACGATAATTATAACGTGATGTTTCTGTAATAAGATAAAAATCATTTTCTTCAATCGATTTAATATAATCTTTAAATTCTGGATTTATTGGACATTCAGGGAACAAAAATAACTGACTTTCTAATACTACCCCTAACGCACCCCCAATGAACGCTGAACATATATTGTATATCCCAAAACCTCCTTGAATTACAAAAGAAAACCCCGCTTTTTGAAATTCTTGGATTAAAATGAAAACACTTTTTGTCCCTACTATCCCACCTGCTTCATTTCCTTTTACAAGAAATAAATCTGCCCAATCACTTTTGTCAAAAGCTTCTTCTAAATAACAAACTTCAGATACAAGTAATTTTGAATTTTCTTGCATTTTCTTTATATCCTGAGATTCGGGAGAAAACGTACAGATGATGATTGGAACGTGATGATGAAATATAAGTTTTTCAAGTAGTTCTTGAGAAGATATCCGAATACCCCAGAGGTCATTTGTAGATAATGTCGAATGAAACTTCTCAAGGAATATTTGGCATTGGTTTGAATTAACATCCTCAAAATCAATTAAACCTATACCCCCTAATTGACTAATTTTTATTGAAAATGAAGGATCAGTTATTCCCTTAGGAGAAAATCCCCAAATGGGAATTTTATTCTTTAAAAATTTTAAAATCTCTTGCTTTTTTATCATAATAATCAACTATTTTTTGATTCAAACAGGGTTTATCCCATGTTTTCTTCTTTTTAGACCCACTTCTTTTTTTTTATTGAATCAATTAGACTGGAGAAATTCCATGCTTTCGTTTAGGATTTTGAACACGTTTTGTATCAAAAAATCTTAAACTTTTAATAATTTCAAGGCGAGTCTCATGCGGAAAAATCACCTTATCTATCTGTCCTCTTTCAGCAGCTTGATATGGATTAGAAAATTCTTTCTTATATTCTTCTGTAAATTCTTTTAACATTTTATCAGGATCTTCTGTCTCCTTTAAATGATTTCGAAAAAGAATTTGGCAAGCACCTTCTGCACCCATAACAGCAATTTGAGCAGAATTCCAAGATATATTGATATCTGCACCTAATTGTTTTGAGTTCATTACAATATATGCTCCTCCATAAGCTTTACGGATAATAACCGTAATCTTTACTACAGTTGCCTCAGAATAAGCATAAATCAATTTGGCGCCGTGTCTGATAATTCCTGAATTTTCTTGTTTTATCCCTGGAATAAATCCCGGAACATCAACAAGCGTTATTAGAGGAATATTGAATGAATCGCAAAATCGAATAAACCTAGCAGCTTTATCAGAGGCATTATAATCAATAGCACCACTAAGATACAGCGGTTGGCTTGCTATAATACCCACAGTCTGATTTTCTATCCTTCCAAAGCCAATAATGATATTTTTAGCCCAATCAGGGAAAATTTCAAAAAATGAATCTTGATCAACAATTAAACTAACTAATGTCTCCATATCGTATGGTTCATTTTCGTTTTCAGGTACAATATTATTTAATAGATTAGGATCCATCACACTAAATTTTTCTAAAGGATGTGGAGGATCATCCAAATTATTCGAAGGTAAGTAAGTTAATAATTTTTTTACGATTTCAAGTGCCCCTTCTTCTGTATCTGCAACTCTATGACACACACCAGAAATCGTTGAATGAATTTCGGGACCTCCTAATCCTGAAAATGACACGTTTTCTCCCGTTACTGATTTAACCACTTGAGGTCCTGTGATAAACATAAAGGCGTTTTTTCCACCCATAATAAGAAAATCGGTTAAGGCTGGACTATAAGCAGCTCCTCCAGCAGAAGTTCCTAGAACTACAGATATTTGGGGAATAACTCCAGATGCCTGTACATTTCGATAAAATATATCTCCTAATCCATCTAATGCATCAACGCCTTCTTGAATCCGAGCACCTCCCGAATCTATTAGACCGATTACAGGGCACCCCATTTTTAATGCTAAATCCATAATTTTGCAGATCTTCTGAGCATGAGCTTTTCCAATAGTTCCACCTAGTACGGTAAAATCTTGGCTATATATGAATACTTTTCGACCATTTATTGTACCATATCCAGTTATTACGCCATCTCCAAGAAATCTTTTATTCTCTAATCCGAATTTGGTGCTATGGTGCTTGACAAACGAGCCTATTTCAACAAAAGAACTAGGATCCACTAATAATTCGATCCTCTCACGAGCAGTTAATTTACCTTTGTTGTGTTGGACCTCAATGCGATTTCTTCCTCCCCCTAATTTCGAAATATTTCGTAGTTCATGTAGTTTATCAGCAACATTGGAACTGTTATCATCTGATTCGTTATCTTTTAAGATCATATTATTGCAAATCAATAATTAAATTTCAATTTATTCAAATTATTATCTAGGTAATTTAAAAAACTTTTTCTTCCCAACCCATTCTTAAATGTATTAGTTTTTGACGATTTTATTAAAATTTCGCTGGATTTTTATTAATCTTACATTCGGAGAGTTTACCAAAAATGTAAGAAGGCTAGAATAAGTTTGGTTATAAAGTTAGAAAATCTAACATTTGAAAATTGAAAGTTTATAAAATTACATGATTAATTATTATGAAAAACTAACCTTTAAACAATGGTTAATTTCATTAAAACCTTTAAAAATCAGCTTCCATTTCCGCAATTTGCGCTAAATATAGCTCTGCAATTGTTAGCCATTTCTTTTTTGTATCAAGATCGCAATAACATTTATTTGTAAATTCTTTTCCGGCTGTTAGGTTTTCAATAGCTAGATCGGTTTTTCCAATTTCTTTATAGCATATCCCCAATTTAACAAACGTTTGGTTAATGTACCATCCAGAACTATCTAATTCAATAGCTTCTTTAAATTCATCAATTGCTTTCTCATATTCTTCAAAATTCATTAAGATTTCACCGAAAGTATCATGATAAATCCCGCTATCTGGAGCTTGTTCGATTAGATATTTCATTGTCTTTAAAACATCTTCTTGTTGATCTAAGAATTGTAGCCAATAAATTTTATTAAGAATAAGGTTATTATCTTTAGGGTATTTCTCAATTAAGTCATTAATGATCTCTAAACCTGCTTCAATATTTTTCATTTCTTTTAGAATGTATGCCTTCTTTATTTTTAAATTCTTTTCTCTCTCAGGTAATTCCTCGATTAATTTATCCAAAATTGTTATTATTTCATCAAATCGATCAAAGTAAAGCAAAATTCTATTTTTTGAATTATACAGATCATACATTTTAGGACATAATATAATAGCGCTCTCTATTGCCTCTAGAGCATTATCATGTTGGTTTAAGTCCAATAATATCTGGCTTTTTAGCTGATAAAAACGTGCTTTATTGGATTTAAAGGACTCTAATTTTATAGCGTTATCTATATATTTTTGTCCATTTTCTTCACTTGCTTTCTCAACGTCAAATGTATATACAGTATTGTATCCAAAAATTAAACCATTTAAGGCATAGGATAAAGAATTTTCGGGGAATTTCTTTAGCTTGCTATTTACAATATCTAAACTTTTTTCAAACTCCCCTAGGGATATGTAGGAAAATCCCAACACAAAAAAAAGAGGAATGAAAATAGGATTTTTTTCATCAATCTGAGA
>LAZR01001566.1_pt1 | contig 14350 bp, 23 predicted proteins | sample 329461 | NCBI WGS metagenome assembly LAZR01 (sample SAMN03002196, study PRJNA259156) | marine sediment metagenome | biome: sea floor; feature: Hydrothermal impacted sediments; material: marine sediment; isolation source: Loki non-amplified sample from Loki's castle hydrothermal vent sediment ...
GCCTTCCGTCGCCGTGAGAAGTCGTCTGGTGTAACACCGGCACAGCCGTCATGTCACGCGGAAGGTCAATCTGCGATATGCCCGGACTTTCCTTCGTGTTCAACCACTTCGCCCACCAGAAGTAATAGGCGTTCATCCAGTCCTCAAAAGGTGCGTATGCGTCAAATATCCATTTTGCAGAATATATGCCTTGCACCTCCACCTCAGGCATCAGCTCCGCCGACCATTCCATGACTTCCTGCAACCTGCCGTTTATGACACCTGCGGACTGGTTATGCTTGAGTTGGTGATCCCACCAGAGCACGCGGGGGAAGTGCCCCGCAGTCTCCATCCTCTGGCGCGCGTATTCTGCTTGGTACTTTGTGTTGCCATAACTGGGAAGGAAAACATGATACTGCTGCCAAGGCAATTCGGTAGCAACTGCCTTCAACACGTTCGCTTCGTACTGCATATCCTTATAATAATTTTCCCGCGCGCCCGCTGTTGGATGCCCCTGTCCTGATCGGATCACAACTGAACACGGCGTAGGGTTTCTATGCGCTAGCATCTTGCCAAAATTCACATCGCCGTCGCCTTCCCAGATGTCCAAAAGAAACGGTCGCCAGTCGTGAATGTCCGGCGCGAACACTGGCAAGACTGCCTGTACGAGATTGCTTATTCTATTGGGTTTCCTGCCTGCGGTTGCATAATACAGTTTAGTCATTTGGCCTCCTTTATTTTTCCCTCCAGAATTGAGCAACGGTGAAAATCCCGTCCGTCCAAAGCGATCCAATGCCGTACCCGAGGTCGGGATAAGTATTGTCACCCCGATGCTGTACTTCAAAAACTTTTGCAGACGCTATAATAAAACGGCCGGATATGGTTGATCGCGTCATAAGAATGTAACCGGTATATTCACAAGTTCCTAACAGTTCTGTTGCTCCATCCGTAATGTTTTGCAATCTAGTCTGATGTCTTTTTACATAATAGGCCGGAGCAATTATGTGACATCTATACGTGCCGGCAGCTAGCGTGATTTGATTGGCGCTGATAGAAGCATGTTCGCCCGGGTCTGAGACCTCGTCATTGATGTCTCGCGTTTGCCAAGCTCCAGTGGTAAATGTTCCGCCATGTACTGTTATAGCTTTTTTGTCCTGGACTAGAATATAGTCAGTACCGCCACCGCCGCCGCCACCGCTACCGCCAACAAAACCCTCCACTGATATGGGCGCTTGCGCTACTGGCGCTTGTATGTTCCTGCTCGCAATAACATAAACATCGGCGTCGGCGCTTCCTGCGTTATGTATGTATATCTCAGAGCCGCCCAAGCCTGGTAACTTTAGTTGTCCCGCACCTGACAGGGGCAAACCGTCAAACCGTTTGCTAACAGCGACATAAATTTTGTCCCCAGCCGCCAATGCCTCTTTTGGGAATACAACCCACGTGTCGGGCTTGAAGCCTATATCAAACGATATACGCTCGCCTGCAGATATAGCCACGACGCGTTGAGCGATACGTTCGTCTCCTGCCATTATAAATCCTTGTCATTATTTTCTACAAGATCGAGTAACGTCACTTTTGTTGTTTCCGACATCGGAAATTTATGCCTCTCTCCAGAATTCGGCAATGGTGTATATCTCATCCCCCCAGTCTGATGCGATGCCGAACCCAAAGGTAGCCGAAGTTAGTTCGCCTCGATGCTGTACCTCAAATACTTTTGTATCCGCTATGGTGAAACGGCCAGATAGGAATGTTCGACACTGATCAGTAGTGTAGGCGTACGAAGATGTTCCCAATACTTCTGTTGCGACATCCGTAATATTTTGCAATCTAACCTGATGTCTACGTGTGGCGTATGCCGGAGCGCTTATTTGACATCTATATGTACCGGCGGCTAGTGTGATTTGATTGCCACTGATAGAAGCATGACCGCCTGGGTCTGCTACCTCTTCATTGATGTCTCGCGTTTGCCAAGCTCCGTTGGTAAAAGTTCCACCATCTACTGTTATAGCTTTTTTGTCTCTGACTAGAATATAATCATTACCTCCACCACCTCCACCGCCTCCTGCATGTGAATGTAGCGCTGTCTCGCCCGCATCCGTAAGAGCAGTCCAGTCTACCCCTGTAAAATCGGCGCTGTCGAGCGCGTGCGAGTGAAGCGCTGTCTGGCCCAAATCTGTAAGATCGTCCCATTCTACTCCGAAGAAATTATCACTGTCTAGGAAGTCTACGCCATGCACTCCATCGAGGAGGTCTGCGTTTAGATTGTCCACCTTTGTGATCGACGCCACAGCTATGGGCGGCATGCCTGCGGCAGGGTCAAATAGCCAGTTGCCCGTAATGGTTTCATCGAACGGTTTGCGTGCGTAGATGTAAGGAGTAAATCCATCTATTGTAACAGGCCCCGATACGGCTGGCGGTACTAGTCCTACAGTTGCAATAACATACAAACTCACATCGTTCGAACCTGTGTTGCGTATCCATATCCTCTCGCCACCCAAGCCGGGTAATGTTAGTTGACCTGTGCCTGCTATAGGCAAGCCAGTCCTGCTAAACTGCGCCTGCACAGCGACATAGACGAGATCGCCAACCTGTATCTGTTCCGTGGGGAACACAATCCACGTGGTAGGCTCAAATCCAACATCAAACGATCCCTGCGTTCCCGCAGGGATCGTAATTATACTTTGGGTATATCGTTGGTCTGGAAGCATTAGCTAGTGGGAGACCTCTCAGGTGCGTATTGACTTAGGAACCTGTGGAGATAGCCACTACCTGCGCTGATAAGTATACCGCTTATAAGGTGATCTGCCTCCGGTATAATCTGCATACTAGCGCCCGCTATGCTTTGCGTGGCCCATGCAATCAACGCAAGTTCCGAGACAAAGCCGAACAGTATGCCAAACCCCAGAGCAGTGAACGGCAATACCTTACCATGTTCCGGATAAACCTTCCCTTTCCCAAACAGGCGACCAAAGGTCAACTCGTTTATCGTCTCAACCGTGGCGGCCAAGAATAAAAATAATGCTAACATTTCCTATCCTCCTAGCAGTCCTTTTAGTAGCAACTCGATCAAACCTCCACCGTTACTGAGTTGCAAGTCGGCTATGTTGATAAGTAGCAACACGATCACTAATACCGTGTTGATGGTTATGAGGCGCTCACACCAATTGACCCTACACTGTAAACCACGAAGGCCTAGCTTCTTGTCGCCCCATAGAAGTTTTTCAATTCGTTGGATAGCGCTAACATGATCGTACTCGGCGTCACTCTCCATCGTCGGTGTCGGCGTCTTCCTTAGACTTGTCCTCGTCTATTGTTTCATCACTTGCCTTGTCTGCACGATCCTGTATTGCCGTGTTGTCTTTTACCTGCTCAACAACTGCACCCTCAAACTCGTCTAGAAAGCTATCTAGATCGTCGCTATCCATTCTATCCGTGATGCTATGATCCGCGTCCAGAACAGCTAATGTTTCCAGTGCCTCCTTGTCGCTAACATCCTCCTCGCGTTCCTTGATATTATCTACTACTTTCCCTGCCCAGTAATTGGCTTCGTTCTCGATGTATTTCTTGTCGTCCGATACTGCATCAGTCATTCTTGCCTCCTGTAAAGAAGTCGCGCGCTAACTCAAACACGCGTCTAACTTGCCTCTCGATCTCGGGCCATGCGGTGCGATCAGATACCGCGTTGAGTGTGGTTATGATACGAGCGATTACGCGTTCGGTGTCTGTTGCCCAAGGATGGAAGAAGATACCAACATGCGCTATATGCAATCCCGTATCTGTATTAAATCCCTCAATGAAGATGTTTATAGGTGCCGCCTTGCCGACACTACGACGTTCGTACAGATCCAGCTTCAATGAGGACTTTTGACTATAAATCCAACTACCACTGCCCTCGATTGCAACGGGTATCAAAGCACCCTCAGGAGTTAGTATTCTTATACCTACCTCGCCCGGCATCGTGGTCGCAGGTAAAATCAAGACCAAACCCCCTACTTGTCCGATGGTACCTTTGAGAGTAACTCTGGTTGGGGTGGTCGGGGTGGTTGTATTCGGAATTGCTATTGGTGTAAAAATCCAGGACATTGAAACCTCCTAACCAGGTACAACGTCTGTAACTGGTTTTAGTATGTCCGCCGTGTACGTGGCGGCGCTCTTTATTTCACCACGGAAGGATATGGCAATGATAATCAACCCTACCACTATGAGTACTAAGCCCACGGTACCGTACGCTAGCCGTTCAAACTTAGGCTTGATGTCTTCCACCACAGCGCCTATGCCTAGTCCTAGTATGTCACCTGCCACGCCAGGTATTACGCCCACTTTTCGCGACGCGGTAGTCTCCTTGTCGGGAGGCACATCAGCGCGAGGGTCATTTACAGGACTGATGGAAACACTAGGCCGAGAAGTGCGGGATGTTATGCTTCGCACCACTCGCGCGACAGGCACCGCGGCCCCTGCGATGGCATTAGACAAGAAAGGAAGAGGATCGACTGCGGTAGTTGTCGACCATTGCCCGTTCCACACATCACGCCCAGGCCGTCTATACTCAAGATGCAGGTGCGGTATCCCCGTACCCGTGGCTCCGACGGTGCCTATTTGTTGGCCTGGTCGAAGTACATCGCCCACCTTGACCGCGTAGTTTTGCAAGTGCGCGTAGATAGCCTCTATACCATTCGCTATTCGTACGCGGACATTTCTGCCATAGCCCCACTTACCGTTTGACCAGGGAAATACCGCAGTCACGCGGCCAGGTTGAACGGCGAACACTGGAGTACCTGTAACGGCGGATATGTCGATTGCTCTGTGTCCCGGCACGACGCCTTGGCTTACTGTGCCGCCGGGGACAGGCCATATGGGAGCTATGGCTACAACAGGGATTTTCGTATCTAGTATGCGCTTACGTAAGTCTCTACGTCCGCTTCGTCTATGCCTAACGGTACCTCGTGCGGTAGGCTCCTGCCGTCGTAGGCGTGGCATTATCTGCGCCCGCCACGTCTATCACGATCACGTCCGCGCCTAGCCGCCTCTCTATATCCTGCTCCTGGCCGACGACGTTGAGAGGGTGGCCCACGTCGAGGGGGAGGTCCACGTCGAGAAGGGGAAGACTCACGTCGAGAAGAAGGTCTGCTTCGTGAAGAAGGTCCGCGTCGAGAATAGGCGGGCCTGCTAGATTGAGACGGATATCTAGGTACTGTTCCTCCCACCGGTACATTGTGTCTCGGATCGCCCCTTGCTACTCGCATCAACTCTAGGCCGGTCCACCCTGCCATAGGCCCTCTTCCTATCCGTCTCTGCAAGTCTATTTTTGATGGCCCTGCACGTTCTGGGCGCTTGAACTCGCCAGCACCTTGCCGCACCTTGACAACGTTGGATACTAATTCGCTCAGTAGCGTTTGCGGTACCACGTACGGGACGTACGGGGTTGATGTATCCACGCCACTTGAAGAAGACGGGGGCGGTGGCGGAGCGGCAGGTATAGGCAGTTCTATGTCCTCAGCCTCGGGCACAGCCTCAGTCCCAGGTACACCAGAGCCAATTCCGCCAAGAGGGTCTCCGTTGCCTTCGCGCGGCTTGTCGATACCGACACGCCCTGTTGGTTGTTTGCGTTTCAAAAGTAACGCAAGTATCACTACACCGGCAATTATGGCGACCACCAGGGCCGGATTTTTCTTGGCCCAAGCCTTGATACGCTCGAACGATGCTTTCACCCCGCTAGTTACCCTACCTATACCGAGGTCAGGCATCTGCTCAGTCATTGTCTGCCCCCTCTACCGATTGCACAAGATCGAACAGCCCCTCTTGTACGGCACTAGTAGGGCCTAGTACGCGCTGGGCGGGTTGCCCTGGTATTTGTCTATACCCTGCAACACTGTTATTGAACCGCGGGACATAGTAACTGTCAAGGCGCGCGGCCGAGATACTGCGCTTGCGGCCCTCTAGCGCGATTATATCAACTCCCCGAGGGGCTTGTGTAGGCTCCAAGATTTGCTTCATAACTACCTCCCTTGGAGTGTTTTTGTCAACGTGGTTGTCCCGCTAAATACGGTCGAGAGAATGTTATACGTTCCTTCCCAGTTATTCAGGATCAGAAACATACCGATTAGCAAGACCATACCCGCGATTACATCACCTGTTCTCATTTGAACCTTCCTTTGTCACTCCGCTACATTTGTGACTTTATCTATCAAGTCCACAAACGGCTCGTAATTTTGGAGTAGCATACCTAGCAGTAGAAGAACCAAGAACGCGTTTATCGCCTTTGGCATAACCTCCGCAAGAAGGAGAACCACCATAACGGCCACTAAGAGCAAGCCAAAGAATGGCATGGCGATTACTCCTCTTGCCTCGGGCCGAAAACAATATTCATTATGCGCTCCAGCCTTCCGCTAGTCCACATCGCGGCCAACACAAGTGCTATCAGCAACACGATCGTAGTTTGTCTATTGCCCACAGTTTCGCCTTTCCAAGAATACTAGGTTAGTTCTAGTTCTTCTATCAGCTTGAGATGTTGCCCTCGAACCGCGGCAACGTACAGCAACAAACCTATAACCAGAACAGCAATACCAAGTATTCTCACTGAAGCCAAACTCTGCGTAACGCCAAGTAGCCAAGTACTGCAAAGACAATTAGAAGAACAGGAAACGGCGCGGTCTTTGGCGTTGCCGCTTGACCTTGCCCCTGCTCTTCAATCGTCTGGCGATCCGCAGGCGTTCCGACATCAGGAAAAACCATCGAACTTTTGTTATTCATATTAGCTTCTCCTAGCCTGCCCGCAGTACGCGTTGCAGGGTGTCGAGTAAGATCAGTACCTTGCCTGAGGTTGTGGCAGTGAACGTGCCTTCAATGCGGAAGTTCGCCAATGCTTCGCTATCCTTGGCGAGTTTTAGCGTATCCATTCCCCACTTGTACATATCGTTCACGACAACGCCTTTTGGCGGATAACGGCCGTAGTCTTGCAGATACTCCTGCACCATAGCCCACCCAGGCCGACGTACTGGAGTTACGTTGGTGCCGTAGATAACGGATATATTGTCAATGTCCGTATACTCAACAACGTCACCACTGCTATCTAGAACAATGATGACCGCTCGAAGTATAAGGCCTGCGGCAGGAATATCGAAGCGGAACTTCTTACCTGCAATGGCCTCTTCGTATTCCGTTACCTGGTGCGCCCACATTTCCGGCGGCCTATCCTTAGGATCTCCGGGAACTGCATACAGTTCACGCTCTATCCGTAACATAGTAGCCGCCAGCGTATATGTAGCCGCCAGCGTCGCACCTCCAGAATACAGACGGTCGACATTTGCCGCCGACGCATCTATAGGGGCATTGAACTCAACCTCGATGCCAAGATCGACACTGCGATCTTGGAGTAACCACAAGCCAAGTTCTTGCGCAACTCCCTTCACAAAAACAGGGAGGCTAAACGCAAACTCCAGCGGGAACTTCACGACATAGGACTGAGCGGCCGTACCTGGTGCGGTGTACTCAACCAAGGGAGCCGCCGCCGTAAGTCCGAAAGTGGCACCGAAGGCAGGAGTAGCTAACACGCTACCATCCTTATTTTGAATTTCATTATAGATGGTTGCGCCAAGCCCTGACGCTGTAAACAGCGGTTGGCGACCTGCCGCCTCTATACGTAGTCGCCTGATCAGCCCCGCAAATGGGCCGTAAGCTGTAATGACTGGGGCGGTACCCGCCGCGGTCTGCTCAATTTCTGCCTCCGCCATTATACGCAATTTTTTCAAATACCCGGCGCGCTGGAGTGTTTGCGTCTTCACTCCGCCCTCTGCGCCAGGGCACATGATACTATCCTCCAAAATCATCTGTTGCTCAGTAACTCCAGGATCACCCCAACTCATCTTATACTCCTAGTCAACTAAGATATACCTAGTTGAGAAACCCGATACCGCCGCCGCCTTCACCTTCGTCGACGTTATCGACAACATAATTGTCCGGCACACCGATAACGATGATTTGATACCTGGGCGGAAAGTCCTCATCGTTGTCGTTGTCTTCTCCACGCACCCCTGAGATGATAGCGGGAACATCGCTACCGTTGGGCGCATGGTACACTACGGGCCACCCTACCTTCGTAGGAGCCCAATGCTCGACGTCCGTCTCTTTCGCTTCGCCGTCTTCTTTTTCCTTACCTGCCATCTTACTACCTCCTATTAGAATTTGTGCCGCCAGTTACATCAAGACAAAATCGGCCGCACCCACAAGGTCGGGCGCTACTTTCTCAACGCGAGGGCGTACAAGCACGTAAGTCATTCTTAGTGCCGCCCATAGCAGTAGAAACCCAACTACGAATAAAATCATGTTACCTAGCTGTTTTGCGTCCATGCCTTTACCTCCTATCCTGCTTCAAGAACGCGTTCGTTTTGGTAGTTCTCTAACTTACCTACCTTTAGGTTCAAGGTCATATGCTGTGGGCTTTCCATGCCGGGACGTAAATAGTGGAACGTGTACATAGGGATTTTATCCCTTACTTCCTCACCTACCACTCCGGCTAGCTGTGCGCGATCGCGGGGGTCTCTAAGAAGGAAGACAAACCACACTTCGCTTTCCGTAAAAAAGCTAAGAGGCACCCAGCGCGGTCTTTGCGTAGCACACCACAAGCTAAGGTTTCTCTCGCGGCCTGTCCTCGCGATGTTTTCCAGTGTGTCCGTAGTCTGCGGAAAGAACCGCGCGAGCGTGGCCAACTCATCGACATAAATGCGAATGTTTCCGCGCTTGTAGCACTCCATTACCATCTCTGCCATCACTTCATCGTCATCGGACTTTGGACGATATATGGTCCGGAATTCCTTTTTTATCAGCGGCAACTTTCGCCCTATCTTGAAGTTCGGAATTTCGAGCATATGCTTTGGGTCAATGGCAAGTATGCGATCTCCTGAGCGTTCCAAAAAATGTCGCGCCAGCACAGTCTTCCCACTACCCGTGGTCCCAACAAAGCTCGCACGTTCACTAACTTTTATTTGTACCTTCATTTTCCATTTCACCTAGTATCAAAGGGATAAGATCGTCGCGCATCATATTCAACATTTCGACTATCTTCTCCTCTTCCGTGTTATTCAGAAAATTGGTGAAGAAACCCTTCCCCAAGGTCGCAACCGCCTTTGGTAATTCCGCCGTCTCCATTAGTTCCTCGACAGTGGCACGTAGTCTATCCTTGACGGTGATCTTGTCTGGTACTGAAATCTCGTTGACTTCTTCTATTGCTTCTACTGCGTCGGTCATGCTCCACCTCTTGGCAGAAAATCCTCTGCCTCGAACGAATACTCGACAGGCACTACTTCCTCGGGTACTATATCTTGGTAATACTCAGGCGGTCGGCCGTTGTCGTTAGGGTCGGGCCCTCTGCGGTCGCTACCGTCTCCTTTAGACGGTAGATCGTCCTTTATGCGGCGATACCAAATTACCGCGACTGCGGACATTGAAAGCAAGTCTATAAGATCTGCGCTTAGATGGTCTGGTATTGGAACATGCCTTGCGATAATTCGCGCCGCAGGCTCAACAAAGGCGTCGGCCTCTTCTTCGTTAGGGGCGCACACCTCGCCCAGCGGTATTGAAATCGCGATGATAAGTAGAGGCGACAACAATGTACGCGAGGCCTCCATCAAATCGTTCTGCTCGCGCTTTGTCATTCTCTTGGGTTTACGAGGTCTCGCCTTGGGTTTGTCTTCGTCCTTACCGCCTGGTAAGTTCAGCCTACCGCGTATGCGATCCGCCAAAGTGCCGACAGAGATAGTTCTGTCTTCTACTTCGGGCGCGTCAATTTCTAGATCAACGGAGGAACGGGACGCCGCTGTTTTTTTTCCTACTTTTAGGTTGGGCGGCAGATCGTTTTCGCTTTGCGGTCCTTCTGGACTTCTTGAAAGTAGTTCGCCTACTTCTTCGCTTATCTCTTTTTTCGCCACGGTCTACCATCCTTCCAACAGCATCGCCGAGAGTTTCGAATTTCTTATCGATCTCTCGAAACACGTCCTCGATCACATCATCGGAGTCGTCGTCTGGTTCCTGCTCCGTATCATCCTTCTTCTGCTTTGGCGGCTTTGCCTTCTTCTGCGTATCAGACTTAGACTTGTCTTCTGATGTATCCTCGTCTTCTGCTATATCTTCGTCTTTGTCCTTATCCTCAATCTCGGTACCAGTATCATCTTTTGCGTCTGCCATTTTTCCTCTTCCTTCTACGTGAACGCGACGGCGCTTCCCAATGCAATTTGCGGCGGCGCTTCTTTGCCGCTCGCATAAACTTCTGCACCTGTCTAGCAGGTGTCCACTTCATATTATTTTGTCCTTATTGTGGGGAGGTAGGAACGCGTCTGCGGAGGCTACCCCACATATCCCCGTACAGACGCGTTCCAGATCGAATGGGAATTAACGATCAGGGATAATTATACCAGATATTGCCTTATTTAGCATATAGGATTATAATAAGTATCTGAGGGTTGAAATGGGAAAAAAGGTCAGACGCGCCCCGGCTGGCTCGCGGGCCGTTATAGAAAGAATAGTCCAATTTGCCGAGAACCCAGACATCACTTATACCGAGGCCGCGAAGTTGCTCGGCATATCGCGGCGTCAGTTATACTCCCATAGAATGACAGTGAAGAAGGGTCTGCCCGTAAAAACAGTTATGGCCAGGCCTTCGACGGTAGAAAAATATGAGAGGCGTCTAGGCAGGGCCTCGTCCAAGGTTTTAGCAGAACACGAAACCGCAGTTTCTCGCCACCACAAACCCCGACGCAAACCCAAGCAAACCGCAAAATTATACGAGGCGCTCACAGGGCGCAAGTTCTCATACCAACAGTTATCGGCATGGACAAGACAGAGGATAAAGGAACAAGAGACAAGACGCCTACCGACAGATGTACGTCACGCACCGCCTCCGCAACCTGAAGCGCCACCATTTTTCGCCACCCAACCTGATAAGCTACCCGAGGAATATACAAGGGCCGACATGCTTGCAGGCAAGACAAACAAATGGATGGAGAAGGATATAAGGTTCATGAAGCAGGGCGAGATTTGGAGCGAAGGCAGAGAGCCTTACGAACGACGCCGCGCTGATCTAGTCTTTTTTGACAGACAGGACGTAATAAACTATTTCAGCGGCAGAGGCGACGCCATGAACGTGCTAGTAGTGGTAGAGATTTGGAGTGAACTTTCAGATCAGTTTATCTACGAGATATGGGTGGATTATGTACCATGAGCGATAACGAGTCCCAACCTGTTCTTGAGCGCATAGAAGAAAGAGTGCATATCAGACGAGAAAATTGGCACACGGAAGAGACGCCTATGCTTCCGCCTTTTGAGTGGATGGACGAGACTTGTATAGTAAGTAGACATACGCGCATAGGCCTAGAAAGCAAACGACGCTACTTACTGGATACAATCCTTATTAGCATAAACGGAACCAAAGAGACACCCGGCGCGATCGCGAGGGACTACCTGAAAAGTAAGTACAGGCATGGCCCCAAATGGACGGCCTCACAGCGCACGAAAATCCGCGAGGAACTTGTAGATAGCCCTGTGTATGTTTCGCCCTGTTCCTTTGAAGAGGGATATTACGTGGATATACAGGCCTGCTTTTGGTCCGTGATGGTACGCTGTGGTTGGCAGGTCTGCTATTTCCCAGGGAAACACCTTGGAGTAGGAACCCCTCCGCTAGACTTTCCATTCACAGAGAATAAGCGCGCTCGTAATTGCCTGGTAACCGTAGGGCGATCAAACAGCATGCAGCTATGGACGCCAAGCAAGGGTACGTTTGAACGGCGTACACAAAACTACCTAGCTAATACTCAACTATATTGTCTGATCATGGATTGCCTACACGGTATAGCCAACGAAGCTGTGGCGGCAGGTGCGGTGTACGTGGCCACGGACGGGTACATAGCGCCCAACTATAAATCAATGATGCTAATATACGAGATCGTAAAAAGCTGGGGATTTATACCAACGATAAAGGGCGAAGGTGAGGGCTTCGTAAACAATCTGGGGTCGTACAGGGTAGGCAGGCTGTATATCAAAATGCCAACCGAGAAAACGTCCTCTTATAACAATCTGAAACAAGTTCGTTATCACAAGTGGTTGCGTGAAAGAATGGCTCTGTCCCTTATAGAGGCACCGTGGCATGAGGCTTTCATAACGCGACCAAGGAGTATAGGACATGACAAGCATACTTAGTTACCCAGGCTCGAAATGGAATTTGGCCCCCAAGATAGTGGCGTCCATGCCATCTCACGATACTTATGTGGAAGTTTTTGGGGGTACTGGCGCAGTATTGATTACTAAGCCAAGATCGAAGAACGAGATTTATAACGACATCGACGACAACCTAGTAACACTGTTTCGAGTTGTGCGCGATCCCGGGAAACGCCAGAAGCTAATAGAATTGCTCACGCTCACGCCATACTCAAGATCACAATTTTACGAGTGCCATAAGAAACTAGGCGCCAAGAACTACGAGAATGATATAGAACAAGCATGGCTAACCTTTGTAGTATCTAATCAATCATTATCAGGTCTAGGGCTGGCGCGAACAGCTTCATGGTCAATGGGCCCCCGACTTACCATCAGGAGTAAATGGACAAAGAAGATACAAAACATCCTTAGTCTCGCTCACCGTTTTGAGCAGGTACAGATCGAGTGCAGACCTTGGGATTATATTATACGCACGTACGATACAAAGAAGACGCTATTTTACCTTGACCCTCCTTACGTTACAGACACAAGGGAACCCACGCTGTACAATATGGAAATGTTTCCTCACGAACATGTAACATTGATAAAGCAACTACTAGAACTCAAGGGCATGGCGATCGTGTCCGGCTACGACTTTAGTTATTACGAGAAGCTAACCGATGCAGGATGGGAAAGGACCACAATAGACGTACATGCAATAATGGGCGGCAAACAACACGACGCTCGTAAAGAGATATTGTGGTATTCGCCTAACTGCAACCAAGACGGCGATCAACAAAGGCTTTTTTAACACTTGTGTTCAGGCCCCAACTACTGTATAATGAAGGCATGCGCGGGAACAAAAAATCGAAATAGGAGGCTACAAGTAATGACAGATAAAGTAGAACAGCAGAATGGAGAATACCAGCCAAGCAAGAAAGAGAAGAACTGGCTAATGGGCTTCGGGCCATCAAGCCAACAAAGAATACACTCCTCCATTCAAGACCCCGGGTTGACTATGAGGTTGAAGTCCACAAGGGCGTCGATTGATTTGATGGCGGACGAGCCAAGGCTTATCCAAGATGTCATCATGCACGACGGCGTATTCGTGGACCAGGAAACAGGGGAGAAGAAACAGTTTGTGCGCACAATACTGGTCACGCCCGAAGGCGTAGCGTGTGCCACGACATCCGACGGGGTAGTACAGTCGCTCCAAGAACTATCGCAGATTTATGGCTGTCACAGAGTAACGCGGACACCCCGCGCATGCGACCTCTAAACAGGAATAGACACAAAAGGAGAAAGTGAAATGGCTAGAAAAATCACCATAGAAGACCTGACAGGCGAAGGTTTGACCGAGGCGCAAGCGAAACGAGTTGTGAAAACGCTTTCTAAGCCAAAACCGCGGGCCGTGTTCTATAAGTTCAAGGCCACCGAGGAACAGGTTATCGAAGTAGCAAAGGCGTTTCCTCACTTAGAGTTTACGCCGCGCTACGACGCTCGTCCTGATAAGCCGAAGGGAGGCAAGAAGAAGAAGAAGTAAACCCGTGTACAGCTAATCGGCAACGCGGTCGGCACTCTCAGAAGCGATCGCGTTGTCGTTACCGCAGGAGGCTACCAAATGAACGAATTCCGGGTTATGATAGAGTTACAAGAAGTAACACCCAAGCATGGTGTAGTGTTCACCTTAGAGCAGAAGGTCTTCGCAAGGGACTTGACGGAGACATCGGCTAGACAGTTGCTAGCAACGATCGAGGAACACAAGACGGCAATACTCAAGACCACGTTGACCAAAGTGATAGGGGTAATCAACGACATTGACAGGTTGCTAAAATGATGAAAATAAACAAGCACGAACTCGATCGCCATATTACAGGTAACTTCGGCGAAGACGCGTTCGCCCAGGATGAAGATGACGACGTTTGCACACACTGTGCTAACGTATATATAGTATTCGGTGACGGTACAGACGCGTACGTTGTGTGCTCGCACGCGGACAGTTGCCCGGTTACCTCTGAAGAAGACGCGACAGTGGTGCGTAGGCTACTCAAAGGACAAGAAATGTCAAACAAGAACAATACACTTGACGTAATAGCACAGGATGTTATCGCCGAGTACCTAAGGGCGCGTCGCAGACACGAGATAATGCACAGCACTCACGAAGGTATATCGGTCATCAGAGAAG
>LAZR01001568.1_pt1 | contig 14330 bp, 10 predicted proteins | sample 329461 | NCBI WGS metagenome assembly LAZR01 (sample SAMN03002196, study PRJNA259156) | marine sediment metagenome | biome: sea floor; feature: Hydrothermal impacted sediments; material: marine sediment; isolation source: Loki non-amplified sample from Loki's castle hydrothermal vent sediment ...
GTCCATAGCTACCTGTGACGCATATAGTTTTGCCATTGCTCCCGATAGATCATAATTTATCCCGTTATCCTTTTCCCAAGCCGCCTTGTAGACCAAATTACGGGCTGCCTCTATTTGCGTGTGCATATCTGCCAATTTGAAGGCAATGGCTTGATGATTGGCGATTTCAGTCCCAAAAGCTTTGCGTTCCTTAGCATATTTTAAAGCCATCTCATATGCGCCGGCAGCGATACCTAGTGCTTGCGCCGCGATACCAATACGTCCACCGGCCAAGGTTTTCATGGCAAACTTAAAACCAAAGCCATCTTCTCCGATACGGTTTTCCTTGGCAACTTTTACATCATTAAAATTGAGGGAATGGGTATCGCTTCCGCGAATGCCCAATTTGTTTTCCTTTGGGCCGATTTCGAAACCGGGCATGCCTTTTTCAAGGATAAGTGCATTTATACCCTTATGACCTTTTTCTTTATCCGTTTGGGCGATGACCAAATAAACCTCTGCGGAACTTCCGTTGGTAATCCAGTTTTTGGTTCCGTTAAGAATATAATGATCGCCCATATCCAAGGCCGATGTTTTTTGTGAAGTAGCGTCGCTTCCTGCTTCAGGTTCCGAAAGGCAAAAGGCGCCTATAATTTCTCCGGATGCCAGACGGGTTAGGTATTTTTGTTTCTGGGCCTCATTGCCGAAAGTTTCAAGCCCCCAACATACTAATGAATTATTTACGGAAACTATAACCGAAGCCGAGGCATCGATTTTTGAAAGTTCTTCCATGGCAATAACGTATGACAGGGTGTCCATGCCGCTACCATTATATTTTGGGTCGGTCATCATCCCCATAAAGCCAAGTTCTCCCAGCTTTTTAACCTGTTCTACAGGAAACTTTTGTTGGTCGTCCCGCTCTATAACGCCGGGCAACAATTCGTTTTGGGCGAAATCGCGCGCGGCCTGTTGAATCATGATATGCTCTTCCGACAGTGAATAATCCATAGAATCTATTGCATTTTTTGCTTTTAACAAATATACGGTATTTACAATCGAATATAAATTTGTGCATACCTGGATGAAAAGCTTTTTTTAAAACCTCAAATTTTTATATTTGTTAATTCAGTAAAATCAAATGCTATTTAAATGCATATACGATACTATTAGAAAGGCAAATTTGAATATCTTTAAAAAAAATCCGTTCGGTCAGATCTCAGCCGTATCGCTTTTGTAATCGTATTGAAACTACTAATCTAATTAACTTCACTAAAACCGATTTGTATGGAGACCATTATTATCATCGTATTCGTTTTGGGTTATCTGGCGATAACCATGGAACACAATTTGAAAATTGATAAACTCATTCCCGCCCTTGCAATGATGTCAATTTTGTGGGCCGTAATTGCTTTGGCCCATATGGATGTTTTTGAGGTCAATACAGAGTTAAAGGAACTGGAACCGTCATCCCTCGAGGCCATACTGCTGCACCATTTGGGTAAAACCGCAGAGATTTTGGTGTTCTTATTAGGTGCGATGACCATCGTCGAAATAATCGATTATTTTGATGGTTTTGCCACTATCAAAGGGTTTATAAAAACAAAAAGTAAGAGGAAATTGCTATGGTTATTCTCCGTTTTGGCCTTTATACTTTCCGCTATAATTGATAACCTGACCGCTACAATCGTACTGATTACGATTTTACAGAAAGTTATAAAGGAACGCGAAACGCGACTTTGGTTTGCAGGTCTTATTGTCATTACGGCTAATGCCGGTGGTGCTTGGTCGCCAATCGGTGACGTAACTACAACCATGTTATGGATTGGTAATAAGGTAACTGCCGGTGTTTTGATAGAGCACGTGCTGTTGCCTTCGATAGTTTGTATGGTGGTTCCTGTATTGGTCGCAAGTAGGTATGGTGCGTTTAAGGGAAATTTATTGGCAGACCCGGATGAGGTTGTTGAGGTCCCCAAATCGAAATATGGCGCTACTATGTTGTATTTGGGATTAGGTGCTATCGTATTCGTTCCTTTTTTTAAGACGGTGACGCATCTTCCTCCTTACGTTGGTATGATGTTATCATTAGCGGTAGTTGCTACATTCGCTGAAATTTATAGTAGTTCGAAGTTTAGTATAACTAATGTTGAAGGTGAGGGCGATGATACTCAGGGACACCACAGTCCGGTACATTCTTCTTTATCGAAAATTGAAATGCCCAGTATATTGTTTTTCTTGGGGATATTACTAGCGGTAGCAGCTTTGGAATCGTTGGGAATGCTCTTTCATTTCGCGGAGAGCCTAGAATCGAATTTACCGATGTTGGGTACCGAGTCTAGGGGCGAATTGGTATCTGATTTAGTGGTGTTGATATTAGGACTCGGTTCAGCAGTAATAGATAATGTTCCTTTGGTCGCCGCAAGTATGGGTATGTTCTCCGTACCCGTCGATGATCCCGTATGGCATTTCATTGCATATTCGGCAGGAACTGGTGGTAGTATGTTGATAATCGGTTCGGCTGCAGGTGTGGTCGCTATGGGAATGGAGAAGATTGATTTCTTCTGGTATCTTAAGAAAATTGCATGGTTGGCGTTTCTAGGTTTCATTTCCGGTGCCATTGTTTTCGCACTTCTTAGAAATTTCGTGTTCAATACATAATTTAATCGGTAAACTACCGTTATAGAGGCAACACCAGCATCCTTTTTTTAAGGTAAAAAACACAAGAATTCTATGATGTTATTCCAAGATGCAGCGCAAGACCCTCAGGTAGGCGATGTTATGTCAGAAGAGAAGACCCTTTCCGTAATCGATCTTATTTTTAATGGTGGTACGGGAAGTGTGCTAATCATTTCGGTGCTGTTCATCATGCTCTTTGTTGCCCTATACATTTATTTCGAGCGTATTTTTGCCATAAAGGCCGCTTCGAAAATAGATAGCAATTTCATGAACCAGATTCGCGATTACGTGACGAGCGGTAGATTGGATGCTGCGAAGTTATTATGCGCCCAAACGGATTCTCCAGTAGCCCGTTTAACGGAAAAAGGGGTATCGAGAATCGGTAAACCTTTAGATGACATCAACACCGCAATAGAAAATGCGGGTACGCTAGAAGTGTATAAGTTGGAAAAGAATGTAAGCATTCTGGCAACTGTTGCAGGGGCAGCGCCTATGATCGGATTTTTAGGTACAGTTATCGGTATGATCCTTGCATTTCATGAAATGGCTTCGAGCGGCGGACAAGCTGAAATGGGTTCCTTGGCTTCGGGAATTTATACCGCAATGACAACTACCGTTGCAGGACTAATTGTGGGTATTATAGCCTACATTGGTTACAATCATTTAGTCAATCGTACCGATAAGGTCATTCATAAAATGGAGGCGAATGCAGTTGAATTCTTAGACTTATTGAACGAACCTCTATAATTCCATACTATGAAATTAAAGGGAAGAAATAAGGTAAGTCCCGATTTTAGCATGTCATCGATGACGGATATTGTTTTCCTGTTGTTGATATTCTTTATGCTTACCGCGAATTCTCCCAATGCTTTGGATCTCTTATTGCCTAAAGCGAAAGGAAAATCTACCAACACCCAAAACGTATCCGTAAGCATTGATAAAGATTTACAGTATTTTGTCAATAACGAGCGTATCAATAGCGACTACATAGAAGTTGAACTTAAAAAGGCGCTAGAAGGACAAGATAAGCCAACCATTATTCTCAGGGCAGAAGAAAATGTAGCCATCAAAGAGGCGGTACATGTTATGGATATTGCCAACCGGAATAGTTACAAGGTAATCTTGGCGGTTCGACCTAATTGAGAAAACGAGCATCACTTAACTTATGGTCCATTGGGTACAAATCGGCACAACATTAATTAGGCAGCAGATACTTCAAAGTTTGCATAATAGCCGGTGTACTGTTAGAAAGATATTTTAATCCGAAGAGGCAAAATGCGGTATTTAGATACAAGTCACAAAAAGAAATCATTCACGCTGACCACCTTTCTTTTAAGTGTGTTATTGCTGATATTATTCTATATCGGCCTTACTTATATGGACCCCCCTATCGAAAACGGAATTTCCATCAATTTTGGCACCACCGATTTTGGTAGTGGCAATGTGCAGCCCAAAGAAAAAATACAGTCCGAACCGATGGATACACCTCCTGTCGAACCGGTCGAACAAGAGCAGGAAGTCGTTGAGGAAATTGTAGAAGAAGAAGTAGTTGAGTCCGAAGAACCTGAAGAAGTAGTTGCCGAAGAAGCTCCTGCCGAAAAAGTTCTTACCCAAGAAAATGAGGAAGCCATTAAAATTAAAAAAGCAGAGGAGGCCAGAAAAAAGGTAGAGGATGCTAAAGAAGCGGCCAAGAAGAAAGCTGAAGCCGCCGAGAAGAAGAAAAAAGCAGAAGCAGCACGGGTAGCCCAACAAAAAAAGGATGCAGAGGAAAAGGCGAGAAAGGAACAAGACGCCAAAAAGAAAAAATTGGACGAGCTTATGGGCGGGCTGAATAAATCTGACGGTACCGCCTCAGGTTCCGAAGGTGACGACAATAGGTCCGGCGATAAAGGATCACCTGATGGTGACCCCTACGCTACCAGCTATTACGGTAGCCCAGGTTCCGGCAGTGGAACGGGTGGATATGGCTTGAACGGTCGCTCCCTTGCCACTAAAGGTGCGGTTAAACAAGAATGCAACGAAGAAGGTAGGGTAGTGGTTAAAATTGTTGTCGATAGAAATGGCAACGTCGTTAGCGCCCAGCCCGGTGTGAAAGGAACCACAAATAATAGTCCCTGCTTATTGGAACCCGCAAAGAAAACGGCTTTCAAGCACAAATGGAATCAAGATTCCAATGCACCTAGCCAACAGGTAGGTTTTGTGGTGGTCAACTTTAAATTGGGGGAGTGACCTACAGTGAGACCTTGGATTGGATGTTCGCGCAACTTCCGATGTACCAACAGAAGGGTAAATCTGCCTTCAACGCCAAACTCGATAATATTCTGGACTTCGCCAAGCACTTGGGGCATCCGGAAAAAGGATTTAAAAGCATACATGTCGGTGGAACAAACGGAAAAGGTTCAAGTAGCCATATGTTAGCTTCCATTCTACAAGAAGCAGGATACAAAACCGGACTATATACATCTCCACATCTTAAAGACTTCCGTGAACGCATCCGCATAGATGGAAAACCGGTAAGTGAAAATTTTGTGGTCGAATTTATTCAAACAAACCTACCTTTTTTTGAAGAACATCGGCTTTCATTTTTTGAAATGACCGTCGGCATGGCATTTACCTATTTTACCGATCAGAAAGTTGATATCGTAATTGTCGAGGTCGGATTGGGCGGCCGATTAGACTCCACCAACATAATTAATCCCGAAGTAGCCCTCATTACGAATATCGGTTTTGACCATGTGGATATGCTAGGGGATACCTTGGCTAAAATAGCCTTCGAAAAAGCTGGAATCATAAAGCAAAATATCCCGGTTGTAATCAGCGAATATCAAAAAGATACCGCTGCAACTTTTGAGACCATGGCAACGTTAAAAAAAGCGCGTTTAACCTATGCTGATAAGGAAATTAATCATGCCTTCGAAACCTCGCTATTAGGTAATTATCAAACGAAAAATGTCAAAGGTGTCTTAGCCGTTCTGCAGAATTTAAAAGGTTTTCGCATTAAAAAAAAGCATATCGTCGATGGGTTGCGAAATGTGGTTCAGAATACGGGTTTAATGGGGCGTTGGCAAATATTGAAAACAGCACCTCTTGTAGTTTGTGATACGGCACATAATGCGGAAGGCCTTTCATTGGTTATTAATCAAATAAGCCAGCAGCAATACGACAGGCTACATATAGTACTGGGTTTTGTAAAGGATAAAAACTTGGAAGCCATATTGCCTTTGTTCCCTAAATATGCCGAATACTATTTCTGTAAACCGAACCTTCAACGAGGTCTCGACGCCGAAATACTGAAAGAAAAGGCAAGAGTTTTTGAACTGGACGGAAGCTGCTATGCTTCGGTGGCGGATGCTTACGACGCGGCTTTGCAAAGTGCGGCACCCTCAGATTTTATTTTTATTGGTGGTAGTACATTTGTCGTGGCTGAGGTAGTGTGAACAATTCTTATCTCCCAACTCTTCTTCAGAGATATAAATTAAGCGTTTAAGAAAGGAACTTTTATTTAGTGTTGTTAACTTCATTAACTATATACGTCATTGTATCGGTGCGAACAGTATTGGCCCAAATATCTAAGTTATTAGCTTGGAGCCTATTTCTTCTTTACATTGGTGATTGACACCGAGCCGGTTTCTCATTAATTAGTTTAAGCCTTTTGCGGAATATGGGAAATATATAATCCATAATCGCCTTCAATTTACTTTTTGAAACTACTTTCAGGCCTTTATTAGTTTAACCTAGATTGCCATTATCCCAAGTAATTTTTTTGACGTAATTAAAATATGCGATGAACAATTTTTTAATTTGAAATACATCATTACAGTTGATGGATTCATTATAAAAAATCAAATCAGTTATTTTTCAAGTAGAGGAAACCTTGAAATTCTAATGTGTTGTCCTCAAAAGTTATGATATAGAAATAAACGCCTGATGGCAGCCCTTTCTGCCAGTCGATTATGATATCACCTTCATTCGCATAGCCTTTAAATTCGTTGCTATAATTATCCTGTTTGAAAACTAGTAGTCCATTACGGTCGAAAATACGAAGGTGATTTTTTGGAAAGGCTTCCAATTCGGGAATATCCAGAAAATCGTTTATTCCATCCCCATTCGGGGTAACCAAATAGTTGGGGAGGTCTATAAATTGGTTCGGCGATTTTAAGGCTCCAAACGTAAATGCATCATATTCGTTGGGCTTAAAATTAGTAGAACTTGCAATCCCGTTAAAAAGGTCACCTACGGCATTACCAGAAAGAGATTCCCATTGGTTTCGTAATTTGCTCCAACCTACGACAACAACTTCGTCAACAGTATCTGTCAATCCCTTTATTATGCTTCGCTCATTCCATGGGATTTGTATGGAAGAGAGCATAGTATTTTCTAAACGCCAAAATTCTTTGGAACTAATTGCAGATAGTTTCGGCTCTTTTGATTCAGTACTATGGGAATCATAAAACGACAAAGAATTATTTTCATCCTTAGAAAAATAGGCACACCTTGCAGTGGTAGTTATGCCTTGCGCATTTAAAAGCAACGGGCGTAATTCTTTATCATCACCTACAGGGAAAATAAAATTTTGTTTGTCCCTTATCTCTACATAGCCATTTACCTTGCTAATATTTCTTGCGCCATTATACTCTGAATTTTGTTGAAAGTGTAATGATACAAAGGGAACTGTTTTTGATGTTCTTATATCCCCATAAATAAAATTACAATGATTCTCTACCTCAACGCTAACAGATAGGTCAAGGCCATTAGTCATTAAAACCTCCATATCATTGAAAACGGGTGGAAAGGCACCCAAAACTTCAAACGGAATATCACCATAAAAGCCTGCCAAACCCTCGTTATCATCAAATATGCCATCGTTAACTAGATTATTATGAAAACCCATACTTCCATTATCATGGATTTTCAGCATGCCCAAATTGCGGATTCCATCTTGTGCCGAAGTGCTAAGCGCCAAAAATAAGAGTATGAACGAATTAATGTTTTTCAAATAGCTAGTGTAATTTGTTGATGATGAAACTCGATGAACCTATACTTGTGAGCCTAACTGTTGCGAGATTGGCTTCCCGATATGAAAGAATAGTAATAGTATCGTTAGCATCGAGTTCTAATATTTCATTGATGTGTATACTCGAATTATTATGACCATTATAAAAAGCAATATGTCCTGAAGCTGCAATGGCCCCTACGGGAATACCATTTATGGCTATTCTTGCATTTACATTGGTATCGTGGTCGTAATCATAAAAAATATTTCCATCCGCGATTCCGATAAGCGCTATATTCGCCCGTAAATCATATCGGCCGGCTTGCTTAACTGTCAATGCATTTCCGCTGACCTCATACAGTTCAGTTCCATCATCTACATAGTCATTAGCACCAAAAAGCGGTACAATGGTATTGTCGATATTAATGTTTGTAAAAATATCCGTATTGGTCCAGCGCCCTCCGTAATTGATTTTAGAAGTACGTAATACCCCATCTGCGCTGGCCATTACAAACGCATCCGAATCTTCGGCGTCAGCCATTGTTCGTATTCTTACCTGACCTTCAACATCTAAAGTTTCGGTCGGTACGTTAGTTCCTAAACCAAGTCTTTTATTGATATTGTCCCATATAAGGGTTTCGTTATCTTGTTTAGGTATACTATCAGGTCCTATAAATACAATGGAACCTGGAATACCGGTAGACGTAAGCGCAACCCATGATGTTCCATCCCAAACTATAAGTCTTTTTCCTTCTGAATTTGAAGTATCAAACCACAAATCATTCATAACCGGGTCTATTGGCGGTACATCTGCCTTAACTACCGAGTTGTTTCTGACTAATGTTTTGGTTCCTTTATAATCAATTACGCTTACCTCTTGAGCACTCAGGAAAAATGGCATACTCAGAAATACGATAAAGAAAGGGACACTTATTAGCATTTTAAACGTAGTCATATCAAAATCTTCTTATCCATTTTAAATGACCATAAATTGTATATTTATCTAACTATCAAACTAATTGCTTTAAAGTTTATAAAAACAATATTTTATAGACAGTAAGGATTTACCTTTTTATCTGATGAATTGCACTTCTATGACATCACCAGCGTATACCGCCCAGTCAACACTTGGTGCCAAAGTAACCTCTGACCCCGCAATGGTATAATCGAGATTAGAAATCAATTTAGCTCCATTTCTATATACCCAAACTTGGCTGAACGTAGGTAATAATGTTCCAGAGGTTAAATCATATGCGACTTGACCGGCCGTAGCGGTAAAACGTTCCTGACCGCTCCGTATCAAATTTAAGTCTGACGATAGTAATTTTTTGATAGCGCCTGTTTCCTCATCTCTCACTAAAATGGTGTAGCCTGTTCCCTCCCCACGATCTGATTTTGTTGTGGCATCTGTTGAAGCAGTTTCGGTGTTAATTAAGTCGATGCCATCAAGACCAAATGCAAAACCATCAACATCGATAAATGTACTGTCAGTCAGAACACCTCCCAATTGCCATGTTGTTGTGGTGACATCATTCGTGGTATTTGATAGCATGGTAATACCGTTTTTAGATTGTAGGTATTTAATGGTACCTCTGTTGTCAATAACACGTATAGAACCTCCTAATGCAGTAACTCCTGGAACGGCAACGGAATCGTTAGCAATGTCTCCTGTTGTTTGTTGTGCGTTGGCCATAGTAATAATCAGCATGCCCGCGATGAGCATTAGATTTTTGGTAATTGATGAATAATTTAGGTTTTTCATGATAATTTGGTTTTGAAGGGTTAATTGAAGTTTAAAAAGTCATTAATAGAATTGAATAATTCGGATTTCGTCATTTAGAAAACAGGTGGTACCTATATTAAGTTGTATAGTAGTGGCGTCAAAAACGGTAAAATCAACTTTGATTCCGTTTCTGTAAACATCAATTTTTGAAGTTTCGGATATTTCTATAGGAGTGGTGAACAAATCTTGGCCCGTATTTGCAATCTTTATTGATTCTTCTTTTTGAACTAATGATGATGGCGAGCTTCGTTTTAAAATACCTGAAATTGAATCTACTGTAACTACCATATTACTTGAGTTAGTGATGGTTTCGAGGCCTTGAATTGCAAGGGTATTGCTTTGGGTACTGGTTATTGTAGTTGGTCTTATAAGTGACCCGCCCAATTCAACAGTATTGGTGGAATTCTTAGTTAGTCCATTAGTCGCTTGTGTCGATGTCAATTGCGGCAACCAATTTAATCCGTTAAATGTGTAGAGATTTCCATTTTCGCTGTCAACATAAATGTCTCCGGCAATAGCATCAGTGTTGTTTAACGATGAAGGTATTCCAGTGCCGGTTTTGAAATTTCGGTGGATGGCTACAAAGGCCGATCCGTTCCAAATTTTCATTGCATTTTGACTACTGTCAATCCATATATCCCCCTCTTGATTTATTTGTGGCTCGACGGCAGACTTTGTCACATTTATTCCGGCATTGCAAAGACTTTTCCAAACAGCACCATTGAACATATAAACACATTGGTTATCGGTGTTGTATACCAAAGCACCATTCAGTGGAACTATCGCATTCATTTCAGCTTGGGATACCCTGGTTAAAACGAAAGCTCTGTTTTTGCTCTCCAATTCTAAAATTGATGCACCATCAATTTCTTGAAGATTTTCTCCAATTTTAACCTGGGCTCCAACGAAATGGCTGCACAAGCAGAATAGTAATCCTATTATAATTAGTGCCGAAGCATTCATTTTAAATTCAATTTATAAATACTGGAAATGATTTTGCGAAATATCAACCGATGTCTTGTCATTTGGTTTAAAACGGTTCAAAGCTATCCGCCTTTTAAAAGATGATACACGAAAGGTCTACTAGACGTTTTTATGCTTGAAATAAGTTTTCTTGGATTGTAATCCTATTATATTGGGAAGGGAATTATCTTTTTTATGGATGATTGAAAAAGGGGTGGGTCTTGCCAGGATTGAATATCCAATAACCAATTTACAATAGACCAAAAGGGGTGTTCGTTAAATTTTAACCTTGAACACGCCTGTATCTTTGCAAAGGTCATTATACCAGATGTAAAAGTAGTATCCGATACATTTAGTGCCTGTTTACTAGAAATAGTTTTTATTATTTCATGGCTTTGGGTGCTGAAAATTTTAAAGGATAAGGTGTATTTGGCAAAGCATGATGCCAAAAATCCTTTTGTAGGGATTGGTTTAAACATAACATAAGGTTTTCAAGACTGGGAATAGGCAACTTCTTGACGCAGTGCGTCTTTTCACTTTCAGTATAGGTTCTTATATTATGGTTCTTGGTAAAAGGTAAGTTTATATAAGCTAGGTCATTTGTGTTCTTGTCAAAGTTTGAAAGGTCAAATGAAGAATTGCAGAATTTATGAACGAAAAAAGAGGGCAGGTATAAGGAGTTGTGCCCATAACTATTATCGCTCGCAAATTTACTATTTTGTGCTAATTTCATTTAAAATTTCAAAATCAATAACCAAAATTGTAGGACGAATAGCAGGATGTAATATGCACGAATCTTTAAAATAAAAATCCTGACGAAACCGGTAAATTATTGGTTGTTAGATACCTATTAAACAAAGATTGTAATTTTATACGTAAAAAAAAATACCTAAAACTAGGGTTTTTTCTTACACTTAATCGATGAAATACCTTTTATGAAGATTTATAGTCTGTGAGCGAAATATTTTACTGAAAATATTCATAGATTCTGTAAAATGCAATTGTGCTAATTTTCAATTACTATACGGTATTCCATTTTGGATTTTATGAATTATTGAAGAATGTTTGCTTTTGCTAAATGATTGCTGAACCTTTAAAAAGTTTGCCTCTGACTATATTTCCATTTCAGTTACAACAGCATTTAACTATTAAAAAATACGCCTTTTCATCTAGAATGTCCGATGTTATAAAAAGTGATTCATTATAAAACCTATCCTATTGAATCAATGAATTAGTATGAAAATTCAATAACTAAAAAACCCTGCTAATCTTAGGATTGCAGGGTTTAAATTATTCAAACTTCAGGTGGGCAATGAGGGATTCGAACCCCCGACCCCCTCGGTGTAAACGAGGTGCTCTGAACCAACTGAGCTAATTGCCCGAAAAGGTGTGCAAATATAGAATTCTTTTATATACCTCAAAAGAAATTTTTATAAAAATAAAGACTTCTCAACGGAATACCCTGAAAATGCAAGACTTTGGTAGGTATTTGATTTCTTATATGGTAAAGAATAAGCTGTAAAAGCTCAAACCCTTGTCAACTTGATAGGATATGTCTTCCCTGACGCCCATTGCGGAATGTACAGGCTACCATCATCATCGACCAGTACATCGTGCGGATTGCGGAAGGTACTTCCGTCATAAACAGGCTCGGATAAAGTACCTCCACTGTAATCGGGCTGGCTACCTCCTGGTAGCGAAATGATTTTATTGTCTGCATCGAGAACGGCGAGCATACCGTCATAGCTGTCCCAGGTCTTGGTTATAATTACGGCAAAATAAATGTGACCATCTTTTATCACCGGGCGGCAGATCGAGCATCCGGGTAGGGAGATGGTTTCGAGATGCTTTCCATCCAAAGTAAATCTCTTGAATTGCTGACTGGCGCGTGAAGTTATCAAAAGCGTGGGATTATCAGTATCCCTGCTATCCAAAGTAATTCCGTGACAGCAACTGAACTTTTCATTCTCTTCTCCGGTGCCACCAAAATGACGAATGTAATTTCCTTTGGCATCGTAATGTATGATATAGTTTTCGCCATAGCCATCGGCGATGTAAAAATCACCATTTGGCATTATGGCAGTTTCCGTTGGTTTGAACTGGTCATCGCTGGTGTAACCTGCTACTTCTTTGGGCCGACCAAGGGTCATTAAAATTTTACCGTCAAGGGTGGTTTTATGAACTTTATGGGTTTCGGGGTCTGTGATGAAAAGAAATTGGTCATTGCCTTCGCCCGCTATTGATAAGCCGTGTGCGCCTGGGAATTCCGTACCCCATGAATCCAATACTTTTCCTGACCTATCATAAATTATCACGTTATTGTTATCCGCCCCTGTAGTGGTCATGAAAATCCGCCCCTGACCGTCAAGAACCATTTCGTGACAATCGTTGACCGGGGTTTTTGAGGGGTCTTGAACGCCCCATTCCTTATCAACCGTATAGATAAAATCGCCATGCCCTACGGTCTTTTTAGACGAGTTTTTGGCGTTCACGATTCCGAATGTGAAAGATGGTGTTATTAAGCTGGCAGCTCCGGCCAGTGTTGTGTTTTTAATGAAATTCCTTCGCTTGCTGTTGGGGTTCATGGTTCTTATTTAATTTGTAAATTAAAAATACAGTATTTTAATTTAAGTTTTCGGGTTTCAAAATTAGGCTTATCTTTGGCGAACAATTTTAGGGTCATTAGCTCAGTTGGTTTAGAGCGCTGCCTTGACAGGGCAGAGGTCACTGGTTCGAATCCAGTATGTCCCACTTCTTTTTTCTTCTCCATTATTCTTTTCCCACTAATACCGCCAATACCTGCTTTTGAGTATGAATTATCAGGTCAAGATATGGGACAAACTAAAAGCTAACCAAGGCATTAGCCATTTTCCCTAAATCAGATCTAGAATACGTTCCAGGGCCATACCTCTTGAGGCTTTAATTAAAATGGTAGCCTTTTCTTTGATAGGATGTAGCGCCAAATATTCAGAGAGTGCCTCGAAGGTTTCCAATTGCTTCAACGGTGTATCCGAACGATAAAAATGCTTCCCTATTAAATAAACATCCTGAAAATGCATTGAGGCTGCAAGGTCTGCGATGGCCTGATGTTCGTTATCAGCGGTTTCGCCCAATTCAAACATATCCCCTAGAAAAGCGATTTTATGCTCTGCATCCATCCCGTGAAAATTATCAAGGGCGGCACCCATACTTGTCGGGTTAGCGTTGTAGGCATCCAAAATAATAGAATTCCCCTTTTGTTCTACTAGCTGGGAGCGGTTATTTTTAGGGGTATACTTTTCAATGCCTTGTTTTATATCTTGGAGAGGAATAGAAAAGTACTTGCCCATTGCTATGGCCGCTGCGCAATTCGTGAAATTATAATTACCGATTAATTTCGATGTAATCGTTTGGCCTTCGACCTTAATTTTAACAAAGGGGTCGGCGCTGACCAAACAAATATTATAGAATTCTTTTTTATCAATACTAAAACCGAATTTTTTTATGTAGCTACCCAATTTGTTAAATTGAATAGGGTCATCTGCATTCATGAAAATACAGCTATTGTTCTCTTTTAAAAAAGTATATAATTCACTTTTACCTTTTATAACGCCTTCTTCGCCACCGAAACCTTCAAGATGTGCTTTTCCGAAATTGGTGATATACCCAAAGTCGGGAAGGGCAATTTCACACAGAGCTTCGATTTCCTTTTGATGGTTCGCGCCCATTTCTACGATGGCAATCTCAGTATCCGTTTTTATGGAAAGTAAGGTGAGCGGAACGCCTATATGGTTGTTGAGGTTACCAACAGTCGCAACGGTGTCGTATTTTGTAGATAACACGGCATTAATAAGTTCCTTGGTCGTGGTTTTTCCGTTACTTCCGGTAAGTGCTATAACCTTCGCGCTACATGTATTTCTATGAAACGTGGCTAATTTTTGTAAAGTTTTCAGTACATCC
>LAZR01001569.1_pt1 | contig 14327 bp, 18 predicted proteins | sample 329461 | NCBI WGS metagenome assembly LAZR01 (sample SAMN03002196, study PRJNA259156) | marine sediment metagenome | biome: sea floor; feature: Hydrothermal impacted sediments; material: marine sediment; isolation source: Loki non-amplified sample from Loki's castle hydrothermal vent sediment ...
CTTCATGATGCACAGGTAAAGTTTTTGTTGCTATTGGACTGGTTTGAACTATTGAGCCAGTCCCCCAAGATGTTGGGGTTACACCGCCAGCACAAGTAAAATCAGTACCTACATTATTATTTGCGGCTCCGATATTCGTCATATCAAGACCACCCGTACTAGCATGTATTCTATACGTTTTTGCATCTACCAAATCACCTTCACTAAATACTATATCAGAATAAACATCTAATGTTATCGTTTCATCTGATTTGTAACGTACTGTAAGATATTTAACTAATTGAGACCGTTTAAAAGATATTGGGAATGTTTTCGTATGAAATTCTATATCAACGTCTTCCTCAACAGCAAGAGAATAAACTTTCTGGTCAGCAGAATCGTATGCCATAACATCAGCAACTTCGTCAAGTGCGAACATCGAATTTTCGTTAAATGTTTGTCCTGTTTCTATCTCTCTCCATTGCTCTGAATTAATATTATATGCCCACATTTCGTCACCTGCCGATAGCGGAAATATATAAAGTATTTCACTAAGGTTTTGGTCATACTCGCATTTAACTAATACTTTTTCGGCATTTGTCATATTGTCAAAAGTATCAGTAATAGGCTCAGATATTCTCAAATTTTCAGTAGGCGTATTATCTGATTCTGCATAATTACTTGGTTTAATTCTATAAATTCCATCATAATAAACAATATATAAATCACCTAATACAGTTATACTTCCATTAGGAGCTATGTTACCTATATTATGAGGCGATTCTATTGTTTTCCAAGTAGATGGCGTTCCGGGTGCTATTGTAACATCAAGTCTTATAATTGCCTGTTTCTTTAAGAATACCGGATTCCCAAACACTTGTGCGATTCCTGTTATTTCTCCACCTTCTCGGTCTGGTACAAATTTGGCATTTTCAACAGGATTGACGTCAGGCTGGTAAAGTTCTGAATAAGTAGCCCAATCTTCATGTATTTCGCCTTTATTGCCAGGGTCTAGAACGATGTTTGCTTGCCACAATCTACCGCCTATCATTTCAGCAAATCTTCCATTAACCTTTATAGAAACTTCACCAATCAGAGGATGTTCACCAGAAGGCGTTACTTGCAGAGTATCATAAATATAAGTATACGTAGTTGTTGCACCTCTTGATAAATATAATCCTTCCGATGGTATTGCTATAGAGTAATACGAATTATTAACTCCTGCAACTGCGTCATAAACACGAATAGCTTTATTAATATTATTTTTTATAACCCTTTGACCTGCGAAAGTGAAAATAACGCCACCTACTAATGAATCCTCAGTATGAACTGTATCGGAAACTATTGTATTTGTTCCCCAGTATGAGCCTCCATCCGTGCTTGATGCTACTGAAGCCGCATACGCATCATCGCTGTGATATAATTCCCAATCAACATCCCAATCATCACTTGCTGTTGTATGTGCAGTAAATACGAAAACTGTAGAACCCGTACCTGCTCCTGGATTGGTAATCTCATATTTATTGGCTCCAGTATTAAAACTTATTTTATAAGTAAAACCAGCGTTAAAATTATAAGTCGTTAATGCGGGTATACATACTCTATCGTCAGCATTGTAAACACCAGTTGTTTCAGTGGGAACAGCAGATGCAGGTCTTAATAAATCCACAAAAGTTAATAATTCATATGTGCTACCTATTGCTGTTGCTCTATAAACTTTTAATCCAGTAATTCTGCTATTGGGTGTTATTGTTGGTGATCGTAACAATAATGCTATTTGTAGAAATTTATCAACACCACTTACATCCCAATGGTAAACAGTATCCGATAATAAACTCTCTTGGTTCCCATCATAAACATAAGAATATTTATACCAATAATTATCGGCATCAGCACTACCGCTCCCTGTATAAGCATATTCAAGCGTAGTAAATGGTTCAAAGACTGGCTTTGTTGGAGTTACATCATAATCATAGAATTTTGCAGTAGGAGTATAGAGACCGTCAAACAAAGACCTATTAATATATCCCACCCATATACCTTTCGATTCATTTGTGCCATCAGCTTTACTTACATTACTAGGAAGCAACCTCAATGATTNATTATATGTAAATGTCGGATTCTTGGCGTTTTTATGATAATAAGTGCCATCAATGACAAAATCGGTTAAATCACCAAGAAAATCCCACGCAGAACCGGTTGTTTTATATCCAAATAATGTAACGCTATATGTCACAACCGAAATAGTTACACTTGCACTTGCACCTTCGGTAGTTAAAGCATCATCACCAGCAAGTGTTAAAGTACCAACAGCAACCGTTTGCACTCTGTAATCACCATCATTATTTGTACTTCCAGATACATTAATAATTTCGCCGGCCAAAAACCCATTAGAAACAAAAGCGTTTCCGCTATCGGTTATAGTGTCAGGGTCAGAATCAACGAAAGCTATGGTTGTTTCGGTCATAGTTGCTGTATTGGTCGTTACATAATATCCAAGATAAATTGAATCAGTATTACCATCACTGGCAATATTACTATTTATATAAGTTATTAAATTATCCAATATTCTTAATGTCGCATCTGATATTTTAACACCGAAACCATGTGTTTTTATTAATCTACCATGATAAGGGCGTAAATTCTTCAATTCAGTAAGCATATTTTCGGGTATGTCCTCTACATCAGCATTACTATATACACCCGAAAAATCTCTAATATCGATAATCGGCATATCCGTGTTATCCGTAAAAGTTATTCTGTTTACGTCCAGATAATTTGTCATGTTCTATATCGCCATCTTTGCCATATGTTATAGTTATACGCTCAAAATAAAAAGCTACATCATCTTGTAATGTATTGGTAATCAAATTAGTCCCTGGTGCTGTTAATAGTAAATCTGTCGGACTAGTTTTTAAATTACCAAATATTGCCATTATTTTCTCTTTTTATCTATCTTCGCCTTAAGAGATTCAAGTTCTTTCATTAATGCTTGATTCTGTATTTCAAGTTTATTTTTTTTATCAATAAGTTCAACCAAACTATTAATTTCTTCAACAAGTTCTTGACCTTCTGCCTGATATACATTCGATTTAGAAAAACTCTCGTTCATTAAAGCTCTTTTTCTAATAATTAATAACTCTACATCTTTCTGCATTTCTTCTCTCCTTTAGTTAAGCAGTATGGAAACTTGTCATAAGACCATTCGTAAAATTATATTGTGTAATACCTATGACAAAACTTGTAGTAGAACCTGATGGTGAATATTTAGTATGATGGGCAGACGAGTTATCCATATGCGTTCTTATATTAGAGTTTACATTATTTAAATAGTTAAGCTCAACACCTGTGATTGGCGATACTCTCAAATCACCAGAAGGTGTTGTTAGATTAGATAACAAAACTCTATCAGCAGAAAAACTTGTCACTCCTGTTCCGCCCTCATTAACAGATAAAGTTCCAGTATGCGAATCATGGGTGTGGGATTCAGCATGGTCACGAGCGGCTATATCAACTCCATCGACCGTTCCTGATAAGGCAAAATCACCCGCTATAGTTAAATCACCCAACCTACTAAGAACAAGAGCACTTTGATAATTTTCTGGGCCTATATTGAGGTTATCGCCGGCAGCAGAAAAAATGTAATATTCTTCATTGGTATCATTGTCGGCACTGTTAAATAAAAAAAGACGGCCATTAAGAGTAGAATTGTTTCCATAAGCAAATAATGATCCTCGTGTAACATCATCTGCACCTGCAAATACATTACCACCGGAAGCAGTTAAATCACCAGCTATTGTGAAATCACCATCATCAGAAAAAACAAAAGCATTGGGATCTGTATCAGGACCAAGATATAATTCGTTTGCAGCGCCTATACCTGTAGGTTGTAATTTCCAATATTGGACAACGCCATGATCTGTTACCCCATTATACCAATAAGAAGCTCCGCCATTTGCACCATTATCACCATAAAGCCTATGTAAACCTTGAGTAGTATCATCTACGCCACTAATAAGATTACCTGTGAACGTTCCTGCTACTCCACTTACCGCACCCGAAAATGTACCTACCACTCCAGTTAAATCACCAGCTATTGTGAAATCACCATCATCAGAAAAAACAAAAGCATTGGGATCTGTATCAGGACCAAGATTCATTGCATTTGCAGCCCCAATGCCTGTAGGTATCATCTTCCAATATTCAACAGTTCCATCATCGTTATCACTGTTATACCAATAAGAAGCACCGCCGCCGCCTGCATTATCCCCATAAAGTTTCAAAACACCTTGCGTGGTTATATCTACACCTGCACTTATATCGCCACCGTTTATATATAAATCACCCAAGATAGTTAAATCACCATCTTTATTAAGTGTCATATTCGTTGCTGCGGAACCAGCACTAACAGTTCGAAACTCAAGAGAAGTACTTAAATTACCAGCAGCAATAGCTGATACTAATGTTCTTATTCCTGCACCATAATCGTAACTACTGCCATCGTATCCATACCATGACAACCCACCCAGCAAATCATTTGCTAAAACTGCAGTAGGGCTAGCCATTGTATTTCTGGCTTTACGTAATCTAAAATCAACACCTCCGGTAGCGTCCACAGCCTCATCAAAATAAACAGAACAATCGGAGTCAGAACCAACATGTAAAGGTACAGAAGGAGCTACCCCTATTCCCACATCGCCTGTGAATGTACATCCGTCAAGTATGCCATCTATTTGGTCTTGTATATTGCTTGATATATTATTTAAAGTTTCAAGCTCTGTTCTTGTAATCGTTGATACAGCAATTGCAGCAGTCGGAACAGTTAAATTAGACAATAACACCCTATCAGCGGTTAATGTGGCATTGCCTGTCCCGCCATTAGTGACTGCTAAAGTACCTGTTACCTGACTCGCTACATTAATTGTTAAATATGCTTGGAAAGTAGCAGCAGTAACTTTCTTTAAATCAGTCGGAGAGCCTGTATCCTCTATTGCAAGCAAAGAACCATCATCTACCGCTCCTATTGCGTCTAAATCATGTATATATTCGTTAGCCATTAATCAAGTCCTGCCTCTTTTTCACCTATGACTATCTGTTTTTCATTCATTACATTCATCAAAGAATATGCTTTGTTTAGAACTTTATCTGATAATGTTGGATTTTGTAAATAATCAAAAAGCAAATGAGCGGTATATACAATTATTATTTCTAATACAGGCTGACTAAATGCTGTCGGCGTACCGGAACCATCAACATGAGTTGTCGGTGTTTTCATGTAATAAATAGTAAGTTGTGTGGTCGAAGCTACATATGGTTCTACATAAACACTTTCGCCCCGGAAATAACATACTGGTTCATTTGCAGAGAAAGTATAATCAGCATTAACCATATCCTTATATTCATCGAAATCTTTAAATATGCAGTATTTCCCTGCTACTATAAATACTTCATCTACACTCTCAGCTCCATTATAAGCAGCACTTGTCAAAGACCCTAAAGCATAAGCACCGCTGCCATCTACCGTTACTGTTTGTTTTGCATCAAGTATATCAACATTACGCCTATCCATCAAACCAACTACTTCAAGTTGCCCTCTATTTAATAAAGCAGTTATTAACGGTCTGGTGGCATTCAATACTTCTTTTTGTTCATCATTGAATTTATTTACATATAATTCTATTAAATCGACCATTTTCGCAGTCGTATAATAAGCGGCCATATCAAAAACCCCTTATATTAGGCACAAATTGAGCAGAAGTATAAGAAGCATCGAAAGATTGGACAGTTTGCTTTAACTCTTCAGCTCTATTCGTCAGCGTATTAATATGTGCTATTGACAGGTTTTGTGATGTTATATATTCAGGCATCATCAATACAGCTAAATTATATTTCAAAGTAAGAAACCATTCATCAGGAAATGGTGTTGAATCGTCAAAAGCATCATATATTTCAATCGGATATTTAGCAGTAAACACTATTCTATTATTAACATCATTCGTTACCTGCCAAACATACATAACTCCATTCGTCAACTGTGGATCATAATAGATTGTATTTGGTATCCCTGCAGAATCCTTATCTGTTAACATCATATATTCAGTTCTTGAAACTATTTCCAAAACAACATCTTCATCCGAACTGTTTCGAATTCTAGCCTCTATTATTTCAAGCGGCCTTTGCATTTTGGTCGTATAATTAACTACATAATTGTTTTCGGATGTATCGCCAGTCAATACATCAGTAAGTGTTACAACATCACTTGAAGGTGTTCCATTTACTGTTGTCCATTGAAAACTGTTATCATCAAGCTCAATTCCTATGTAATCGCCATTCGTAATATCATCGTCAGAATCAACCGTTATGGTAGAAGCACCGGAATCAGCGTCTGCGGCAATCTCTGTGCTATACGGTGTAAGTGTCGCATGACTTCCAGTAGGCCCAATAGTGAAACTCTCTGTATCGGTTTGAAGGAACAAAGTGGCATCCTTATTCAACCACATCCCTATACCTTCTGCTTGCCATGCTTTTCCCATCATATTAAGCGTTTCACTCGCATCAATAATTTTGTCGGCTGGCATTATTCCATGTTTCTCATTAAATCCAAGCAAACGATAAGCCCCATTAATAATTGAATTCCTGTTCGCGGTTAAAGTATATGAGCCTGAAGTAGTCATATTATAATCCTTTATTAAAAAGACAGACTTGGCAATTTCTCTGCATCAAAGGCTATCTGGCGTAACATCGCCCGGTTCGAGATAAACATCTTCCCCTTCAGGGCGTGCTTCCCTTACAGCTATAGTTTCTTTTACAGCTCTTATTGAGAGCTGCGGGTGTTTTGGCTCATAACAGGTATCCGCACATACTTTCTGATTCTTCCAATTCTTTCTAATTTGGCTTCTTCGTCTACGGAACCCACAAATTTCACATAAAAACCAAGGTTCCCCCGGGATGTATGTAGTCATTATTAACCTCAGTATTCTCTATTATATTGTATTGGGGATATTTTCTTGTTCTGCGAGAGTTCTCTAAATTCTTATAATGCTAGACTTGGCTGAATAGGCATTATTAAGTCCTAGCCGTTACAATATTCCATGTAATCGTGCCAGCAACATAATTAGTTATTACCAATCTACATGCTCTGAACGGTGTTATTGAGCCAGAAACAGAATTAACAGTTTTTGGCCCTAAATCAGAGAACCATACTGCATCAGCTTCAACAAACCCGCTCGCAAGTATATCAGATAATGTATACTCGAACTCATAAGTTAAATCTTTATCAGATGATAGACTAACATTGTAACTTATATTGTCCTTATAACTGTCGACAGGAACTATCTGGGAATCGAATTGATTGGTTGTACCTACTTCTACATCACCAGCAGTAGCAGCATCTACAGCTACCCGTGTAACTGTTTTAAAATTTTTACTTCCATTTACAGTCGTAGCATTCGGCCCTGTGATTGATTCAGATATTACTGCACCGTTACGATCAGTTCCATAGACTGTAAATGTTTTTCCTGATTCATTGCCAGCAGCATAAATGCCTATATGGCGAGGAATATCTAAAATCCCAACTCCATCTGTAGCATACGCACCTGTAATTGCCATATCCCCTGATCCTGACATTGTTTCAGCTACAGATATTCCATTACGGACTAAGGCAAGGGCAGTAAGCGTAATTTTTTTAGGTGTCATAATTCCTCCTTATTATATTGCCAAACTTGGCTGGAATGATTGTTCGAGTTTATTACTTTTTTGCAAATTTTCTATTTTCCACATTGGTTGTAAATTATCTAAACTCCAAGCTCGCTTAAAATCTATGTGGTTTACATCGCTAAAATTATGTGCTGATAAAGGGATGATATGGTCAATTTCCCAATCACCATAATTCTTCCAACTCATACCCTCGGCAAATTGTTTTTCAAGGTGTTTCTTTAACTCTTTAATTGTAAAGCCAACCAAACCTTCCCAGTGTCTATCGTTTTTACTTCCACTATTTTTATTTAATGAATGTCGTAATCCTTGCGCTATTGAACAATTTAACCTGTATTGTGAACTTAATCTATTTTTTAAATAACTTTTATGTGCACTTATTTTAAAATTTTTAGGATTTTTTTCCCTACATTTTTGGCATTTAATGCGAGACTTTTCGGGATTTTCCTCCCTCCATTTTTTACCTTGAGCAAGAACTTTCTCTAGGTTATTCTCTCTCCAATTTTTAAGGTTATTATATCTTTCTGCTTTTATTTTTTCAGGATTTTCTTTATATCTTTTTAAATAACTTTTATGTGCTATTTCTTTTGATTTATAAAGGTATTTTTCTCTATATTCTTTTCTAATTTTTATAAAACATATTTATCATTCATTTCTATAACCATTATTATCTTTTCTAAAATAAAACTCACTTAATGGTTTTTCAATCTTACATTTTTTACAGATTTTTGTATCTTCTTTCATTTTAATATACCGTTGTGCCGATATGATTTAACTTCAGGGTTGGATCACACCATACCTTAATGCCTTTTAATAATGCTTGTCTGCAAAACCACATGTCTTCTCCGAGCATTTTTTTGCCTTCCCCTCCATCTTCGTAAAAGAACCAGGGTTGATCTATTTTATCGAACACTTGCCTCTCTATTAACATAAACCCAAAACCCAAACCTTCGCATTCAAAAATCTCATCTTTTTTCATCTTTGCAGGATTACAATTAATAATTGGACTTAATGGTAATTGACGCCTATTATATATAGTTCCTACAATTGGTTTATTTCGCTCAAGTAAACGTATCAGTCCATCAGAAGAAAAGGTCATGTCTGTGTCGACATACAAAAGATGTGATGCCTTTTCCTTCTGGGCACACATTGCTATAATTTTTCTGTTTTCGTGGATGTAACTTCCCACAGCATATACAAACGCTATGTCAATATTATTCTTGAAATATTCAGTTGTTTTGGCAACTAAAGCCTGCATGCAGATTGCTGTCTCAATCCGTATATTCCCCGTACTTGGTAGCCCGATTGCTATTCTAAGGTTAGTTTCCATTTGCAATTATTTTCTTTTTATTTGGTATGATTATAGTAGTGCCAGAAACTACACCCTCACCAGTCATTGTCACTTGTGGAACCAATCTGCAATTATGCTTTTTCATAACAATATCAATTTCTTTTATACAGCTTTCTGCTCTTATCTGTTCAGGGGTTATAACTCTTCCTTCCGGGAATGGCAATCTTCTATTGTTATTATCTCCCATTTGATAACCTTTCTTATTATATATTCTTATATTTCCAATAATCGACCGCTCTTTTTTCTGCTTTTTCTTTTTCTGTCATTTTTTTCTTTTGGATCGGTTTTTTGTTTTCGGTTTTTTTGCTTGGCATTTTCACTAACCTCCTTTAATCTAGTATTCCTTTTGCTTTTTTGTAATAAGAATCATGGTCCTTCCAATCTTTATGTGCAAACCCATCCATTGCAAGATTATTAAATAATTCTTCCCTTGTATTCCCCATCGATGCTTTATCACATTTAAGATTAAGAGGATAAAATATTCTCTTCATTTCTTCACCGCAAGTAGGACAATTGGCTTTATGTATATCGTTCATTCCTTGATATACATCTTCATTACCATGTTCGTTACAATGATACGAATATAAAGGCATATCTGTTCTTTTCTATAAGGGTAGGTTTTTTGGCCTACCCTCATTATTATGGGAATATAATATATTATTCACCATCATCAGGAATATTCAGTTCTACGAGTATTTTATTGATTTTTCTCTTTATCCAGTCTATTTCTTGCGCACCATCAACATCGCCAAAATAAAAATTGCCTGTGCCTTCGCATGATTCGCATGGTTCTTCGACAAAATACACGCTCCCGTCCAGTTCTATATAGCGATGTGGATATGTTCCATCTCCTCCGCACTTTATACACACCGCCATGAGTCTATATTTCTGCATTTTATTCAACCTACTTTATGATTCGACAGAACCATTTGTAGTGCCTGTATTAGCTATGTAACCACCGTAGTTCTCAGAATACGATTTAAGTGTGGTTCCGCCACTACCCATCTTGCCAGTGCTAACAGCACCACGATTTCCGATTGCACATCCCGAAACATGAATAGTGTAACACTTGGTTATTGTTCCACCGTTGACTGCACCGCTACCGCCTGCCTCTGAAAAAATGTTAAAGTTTGTATTACCCTTAACAGCACCATTTGAAATACAGATTGTTGCAGTGTTACCGTCACCTATCGTGAACTGATTATAACTTACATTCGCACCAGTTGCGCTAGCTCCAATAGTTATGATAGCTGCGCATGTTTGGCTATTACCGGATTGTGAGATGAAGTAGTTTTTCTCAATATTACCCCATGCACAGGCATCACCCGATCCTGCGAAAGCGGCTGCGTTTGAAGATGTCCACTTCAACGGTATGTAATTATGATGTACATTGGGTGCATATGATGTTGCAGCAAAAGTAATGTGTGCGATTCCGATATAGGGTTTTAGGTAGAAACCAGCTATTTCAACCGCGGCATCACTAACAGCAATAATAGCCGTGGCAGCAGTTGTTTGTTCGATTCTACAGGAGTTGTTCGCTCCTATTTCATAACCTAATCCTGCCGGACAAACCAAATGTACGGACTTCTTGCTCATAGTTAAAGCTGCGGTAATATCATAGTCTGAATTACTTGGGTAGACTACTACATAATCATTACGACACTCAACAGTAGCATCAAGCGCAGCTTGAATAGTCGTATGAAGATTTTGAGAACCGTCAGAATATCTCGTTTTTCTATTTTTGTCGAAATCACCATAAAATGATTCGGTTGATTTAACAACATGGTATACATTGCCTATCCCTAAAGAATTAATAACAGGAACGCCCATGCTCAATATACCGTTGGGAAAACTTGTGAGATCACCCATTTCATCACTCCTTTATAAGAAGCAGTAGGCGACCGGGTTAAGTCGCCCACCAGCATCTTTATTAAATTTAGGCGCCCGGCGATCCGAAGATTCCACGTTCATCAGAACAACCGACCGCATAACGAGCGGTTGCTTTGTATTTACCGTTTTCGGTGTCAAAATCATTGTCCATAGCAAACTTATCTGCTCGTCTTTCTTGATAAGTCATGCCAATAGGACAATTGGTTTTGATGAACCAGGCATCGGTATCGGTCAGATAATGATTAACTTTTACACCGTTAGGAATCTTGTTTCTTGCTCTTATCACATTAATAGCGTTGTTGGCGCTACCGGGAGTAAGAGTAGTAAGCAGGATTCGTTCTGCATTAAATTCCTGATCAACGGGAACAATCAAAGTCATTGGCCGGACAGCGATTTTCATTCCTCTGTCGTTTGTAAACTTGCCAATATCAATACATGCTTGTTCCAAAGCTGCTTCGGATAAATCTGCAGGGGTAGTTAATTCATTTGACCATGATCCACCAGTGATTTTAACATGGTCGGTCGCTAAAAGTGCCTTACCGTCAGGCTGTGCATAGTTAGCGTTAAAACCTCTATTAAGCACATTGGCGGAAACTGTTTCTTTAGTTTGTCTCATAGAGAACGCAAGAGCTGTTGCCCTTGTCAATGAGAATTGAGCGTACTGATTATCTTCGTACATCTCCATGGTTATAATAAATCCTAAACCATATGTAACATTGGTGTATCGCTTAGTATAACCTTGGGTAGCTGTGTCATAAGCTACAGCACCGGCTTGCGTTTTCACAGGTGCAAGACCAAAACCTGTCACACCGACAACTTCCTCAAAAGCTTTATCGGATGTGGTTAAATCATATATATCGGGATATTCTGCCTTATGTTCCTTATATGCCAGACCGTAAATATTCTTGATACCGGGCCATAGCAATTTAGGAAAACTACCAGTCGAAATGGGAGCCATTATAAACTCCTTTCATTGCTATTAGGTCGCGGTTGTGCCAGTTTCTGTTGAATAAGCATGAACATTGAACTTACATTCACACTCAGAATCGGCGCCAATTTCATTATCCTCGGCATCATAAAGCCGAAGAATTTTAAACATCAAGGTATTCGTTGAACCGGCTTCGGAATAATCAAGTTCTTCGCCAGATATACCGGTTACGATACTACCAGCAGTTGTCGTAGGTTTGGTGTTCAAACCTATATCACCTGCGGTAAGTGTACCATCCTCCTGAGCGCGCATGATTACATTAGGGTCATCGCAAACCCAAGCATAACCGACTTCATCAGCTGGACTATACTTCTGGTCAAGTCCAGATTCCGGTTTCGGTTCAAAGGCTGTAATAACACCTACTGGTAAATCGGTTGCAGCTGCTCTTTCGATTGTTGGCACACCTCTGGTATCGGCAGAACCGGCAAGTTTAACAATATCGCCTATATACAATGCAGTGCTATAATCAGAAGCAATATTGTATTTATTTGCCTGCCCACTATAAGGCGCTCCACTTAAATGCTTAATGGGTGTAAACCCATGAGGAGCATCATTATTAGCCATTTTTACTCCTTATTGCCATTTATAAATTATCGTTTAATTTTTAACCCATCACCATATGCCCCATCACCCATAACCTGTTGGCCTTTCTGCATAAGGCCGGGAGTAGTTCCTGTTCTAAGTATATCTGCTTCACCAATATCAACTTGTTCCTGCTTTTTTCTCTGGTCTTCGTTATAGAACTCTTCCGGTTCTTCCATTAATACGCCTTTCATTCCAGCGCCAACAGACCGTACAACAGGTGTCGCTTGCTGTGAATCTGCACCAGCTCTATCATCGCCACCTTTAGTTTTCTCTGTTACAATTCTGTATCCACTTTCTTCGGCTTGGGCTATTCTGTCTTCTGTGTCATTAAACACTCTGCGGTGAAAGCCCGGTCTTTTTTCAAATTGTAGGGGATTTCTGCCCCCTATTGCTTTTCTACCTTTTCTTGTTGGACTATCGGTTCTGTATCTACCATCCAACAATTCCTCTTTTTCTGGATTTATCGCTGTTTTCTCTGGTTTTGTTTCTTCTTTTTGTTCTGGTTTTTGTTTAGTAAGTTTTTTTGTTTTTTGTTCTTTGGTATTTTCTTCTGTTTTTCCTGAAATATCATCAGCCATTATATCAAATTCATTTTTATTATTTTTCATAATCCTAATTCTCCAATCTCGTCTAATTCTTTTATCCAATTTTCTCCATTAAAATGAGGATCAGCTTTTTCAAAACTTTCATACACCTTTTTTTGGTCATATGTTAAATCATTAAATGTAGATGTTTTTTTGCCTGAAAAATCCCCATCATCAACCAACGAAGATCTAGCTGTTTTTGTTTCTAATTCTTTTTGTGTCGTTTTGGCAGTGCTTACAAACCTATTCAATTTTGCATCTATAACATCCAGTATATTTTCAAGTGGCACAGAATCAGCAAATTCTTGCGCTATGCTTTTAGCCATTGATGTTAATTCAGTATCTTCCCCAAACCATGAATTATCTTTTTGCCAATTGGCCATTATTTTATTTTCAGCCGCTTCCTGTTCTTTGTTTTCTGTCTTTTCTTCTTCCTTATTCTCGGGAAGCACTTCTTTGCTTATATCCTCCATTTCCTTTTCAACTGCGGCAACACCAGCGGTATCACCTTCTGTAATGGCTTTGTCCTTGTCTTCTTTTAATTCAGCAAGTCTTCTGTCTACACGCGCTTTTACTATTGCGCCCTGATGTTTATTTTGTTCCGTTATTAAATTTTCGAGATTATCTATTTTTGTCCCAAGTTTTATAATTGTATCGCCTTTTGTTCTCGTTACCTCCTGAGCATTTGTTATATATTTAAGTGGGTCAAGAAATTCCCTGCTTTCTGCATCAGTGCCAAGTTCTTCCTTTGTTTTATACCCCATTGTTTTTGCAATTTTTAGTGTATGTGCAGTTTCGATCTCCGCTCTTGCCTCTGGCGTTATTGTTTCTATACTTTGTTTTTCAGGTGTTTTGTTCTCTACTTCTCCAGTTGCGTTCTCATCGGAACTCGGTATATTATAATCTGAACCCATTTCGATGCTATTCCCACCGGTACTGGTTTTCTCTTCATCTCCCATCTTATTCCTCTCTTTCTATCCCTATATACCCGCGCAGCCCCAAAACTGTTCCCCCCTCGGCCCGAAGGAGCCGGAGAGGGGGAAACATGCTAAAAACAAAAAGACATCATGTAAGACTTATATTCTTGCCTCCATCCTCTGGTGGGGCAAATAGCTTGTGGGTAGCGTCAGCGACGTTTTACAGAGGAGTTATATGGATAAGCTATCAGCTCAAGATCGACTTGTCAAGGGGTAGCAAGAAAGGAACTTTACTTCTGCCTCTGTGTACTGTATATTGT
>LAZR01001570.1_pt1 | contig 14322 bp, 10 predicted proteins | sample 329461 | NCBI WGS metagenome assembly LAZR01 (sample SAMN03002196, study PRJNA259156) | marine sediment metagenome | biome: sea floor; feature: Hydrothermal impacted sediments; material: marine sediment; isolation source: Loki non-amplified sample from Loki's castle hydrothermal vent sediment ...
GTCTCCTCCTCCACTGTCAACTTACTTTTATCAAGAGTCTTAAAGTCAATAGGATAGGGGCGGATTCTTCCCTCAAACTGCCATCCCAACCTGAGCAACTGTCTAATATGATTCGTGATAAAACTGATAGGGTCTTTGTTAGCAAATCTTACATGCAGCGCCTGCGGATATAGAAAGCGATATAACTCATGACAAAGAAGAACTGTAAAATAAGGCGTCCCCCTGTCTATCAACTCTTTGCAAAAAGTTGCAAAATCATTCAGCAACAAACGATATTCCTTTGTGTCCACTATCCGAACTCCTCCATGAAAATTTTAGCATTCAAGAAATAGAAGAGAAACTTGCTCTCGCTGTTCTCCAGATAATCCTTATCGATCAGCTTCTCCATCATCCCCTTTTCAAAACCCGAACAATACACCAACTAGGCACTGTTTTAATAACTTGCTTTTTGGCGTTTCCTATACGGTTGAGGTTCGCGATACCACAACGGGTTGTACCTATGAAGAGGTGATTACCTTGCCGGATAGCCCGGGAATAGACGTTGACATTTTGGTCGATGGTCTTACCTGTAGAAATGGTAATGTTGGAGTCAATTATAATATTACATCAGGCACTGCGCCTTTCGATGTGATAATTACGAATTTAAATGATGGTACTGTCGTTTATAACGTTACTGGATCCTCATTGTTGACCTTGGCAGCCGATTTATCCGTTCCTGCTGGTCGTTATGGCGTTTCTGTAGTCGATTCTGCTGCACCAAGTTGTAGTGGTGGTGATGAAGGCGAAGCGATATTAAATTTACCGCGCGTCGATATTATCGAGAACCAGAATGCCAACTGTAATGCATTAGGCCAAATTACGGTACGGGCCAATGGCGGAACTGCTCCGTATGAATATGCCTTTATTGAACAGGGAACGCTTCCTCTTGGTAATATTCCACCGCTATCCGACTTTGATTCATCCCCAACTCAGGCTTTGGCAGGTTCCTTGACCGGTGTCATTTATGATATTTGGGTTTTGGATGGCGCTGGATGTCCGGCTACAACATCTGCAGCAATGATTCAACTCAATCCAGATTTGCCCGAGCCGACCATAATGGTAAACAACCAGTGTGATGTTACACCACCCCCTACCGGATGGGACATCACTATCGAAATGCCGGGTGATATCGATACCCCTACTTTTACCCTAAACGGGATAACCCAAACGCCAGTTTACACACCTGGAGTTCCGACCCAAGCTACTTTTAACGTAGGAAGCATTGGCCGCTATCCGGTGCACATCATCGACGCGAATGGTTGTGATATTGATACTGTTGCAGAAGTCTTTCAAGTACTTTCGGCCTCAGGAGATTTCATTGGCATAGGTCCGAATTGCGAAAACCCCGATGGTACTATCCGTATTACTGCAAATGGTGGTAGTGGGAATTTCAATTATGTACTATCTGGGGTAGATTTTCTTGGAAATCCAATTTCTAGAAGCATTCTTGACGATGGCGATGATAGTATCCATAATTTTACGGTTGATTTTACGAACCTTCCCCCAGGCGATTATGAAGTTGAAGTAGAAGACCAGGTTGTCACAGGTGGTTCACCGGTCGGCCCTTGTACTTTTATAGTCGATGGAATTTTTCGATCTCAACCCATCCAACCTGATATTGATGATACCGGCGCCACTAATATATCCTGTAATGGTCTAAATGATGGTAGTATTGGTGTGTCGTTGATTGTTGATCCTGTACCGGATAACAATCCAACAATCAAAGAATATAATTTATATAATAGCGACCTAGCATCCATGCCATCGAATTATGATGTGACATCTCGAATTGACAATAATGTTTCCGGTGCTTTCGAAAATTTGGGTCCGGGTATATACGTAGTCGAAGTAGTGACCGATAGAAACTGTTATGATCGCGAGGAAGTAACCATTATTGATCCGCCTGTATTTGGAATTGAAGTTAGTGCCGATCCGTTGGTGTGTAATCCCAATGCCAATCAATATAGCACTACATTTATAAGAACCACTATTGCGAATTCAGGGGCCGATATAGGCAACGGCGGTCCGTATGGCTATAAAATCGATGCTACGGATAGCTATCAGGCCAGTCCCGATTTCTTGATTGTCGATAACGGTACCGACCAAACGATAACTGTGTACGCCATAGACGATAATGGTTGTGAATCTAACGCTACAATAACAATTTTGGCACCGAACGACGTAACGGCGACCATCACACAAGTTCGTGCGATGGATTGTGAACTGCCAGAACGTATACGGATAACTGTTACAAATTCAAGCAATTTTATCATACAAGACCAAGGTTCTTCGGTATCTCCGGTAACCGATGTTTCGGGTACTAGTGTTGTGGAGTTCGATCTACCACAAGTTGCTGGGGAATACCGCCTACAAATTAATGATGTGGCCGGCTGTACCTATCCTTTGGAGCCGTATATCGTAACGGAGCCGGTTTTGCCTACCGCAACCATCCGCCAGAACGAGCCGGTAGGATGTCTCGGAGCAACAGATGGTATTCTCGAGATTGAGATAACCAATTTGGCTAGTTTGGTAGGTTTCTCCGGTATTTACGATTATATCGTTTATGATGCGGCCGACCCCGGATTTTCCGGTGGAGCTTTTGGCACTCCTGTTGCTGGAAATTCTTCAGGAACAATCGATATTTCATCCGCAGGAAATCCGGCAACGATTACGGGTCTCCCAACGGGCAATTTAAGGGTTGTCATCCATGAAAGTAATAAGACAGTTACTGCCTGTAATATTTTCAGTAACGCTTCATTTATTGACACCCCTAGCGAACAATTACGCATAACAACTTTAGAGGAAATAGGTCGGGTGGGCTGTAACAATGACTTGGGCGAGATCGTTGCCAATACCACAGGAGGTTGGGACAATTCTCCGTATGTCTATAGGTTGGAATATTTCGACGGCAGTAATTACGTGCCTTCTACCAGTGCTGCATATGCCACTTTTGCATCTAATGGAAGCAACAACCGATTTACCGGACTTTCTAGCGGGAACTATCGGGTAACTGTTCGCGATATCGAAGCGTGTGAACATTCCGAAACCGTAATTCTAAATCCAGTGGACCCTATAGAAGCCGAAGCTAGGATTGATAGGCAGTTGGAATGTCCTAGCGGAAATGATGCCGTTATCGTGGCCGTAGAACCGGGCACCACAAACCCAGGAGCTATCGGAGGCGTATCAGGGGGTGGTTATCAATATCGACTGTTACGTATTGATCCAACTAATTTAGACCCCGCAAACCCGGGAGCTTTAGATTTGACTGATCCTGCTAATATAATTTCGACTACGGGTCAGCAGAACGAACCGGAGTTTGAAGGTTCGGCCGGAACGGGTGTTATTTCCGGTGGATGGTATGCCATAGAGATTGTATCCACATTGAATTGCCAATCGTTTACGGTTCCGATTCAAGTCGTTCCACCTCCGGCAATTGAACCTGCCTTGATTCAGACTTCTGTTCCCGCATGCGGTAATATCGCAACTATGTTGATTCGGGTAAACAATCCGCAGGGGGGTACATATGAGTATCGACGCATTTATCCTGATACACATCCCATGTACGTTCCACCTGGAGACCCAAGTATCGTGTGGCTTCCGGTTGATGAGATTGATGCCAACGGATTACCGGTTAAAAGGGATATCCCTGGAACGGTCAATGAATCGTATCGCTATGAAGTCCGAAGAAATGGTACTTCAACATCTTGTTTGGCGCGAAAAACACGGGGTATCACCATAACCGAGGCTGAACCTCTGGTTCTGGAACCTACGTCCCCGACTTTTGACGTTTCATGTGCCTATGAAGTGGATGGTAGAATTGAAGCTATTGCTACAGGTGGTACAGGAATATATGAGTTCCGGGTCTATGATTCCGACCCGGGAGCGGATGCTTTCGCGGCCTTACCATTAACAACGTATGAGAACCGTGCCATGCAGGATTTTGGAACTTTTGAAAACCTAGATGCAGGTGATTATTGGATATCCGTTATAAGTCGCCAAAACTGTGGTGTCGTTCAAGGTCCTTTTACCATTGCGCCCGCAGCACCCGTAATTATTACACAAAGCGCAACTCCAACCACATGTTTCGGTGAAAGTGACGGTACCATTACGATGAATGTAACCAGTGCAACCCCTGGATTGGTGAAATTTTCGATCGAACCCAACTTGAGCGAGTTCTTTAGTGACCCCGATAATCCGATGACATATACCTTTACAGATTTAGCTCCAAGACCGTTTGGCGATGGTCCGGGTTACATTGTTTTGGCACAAGATGCGGAAGGCTGTCCACAAACTTTCGAAATATACGTCGAGACGCCCGAAGAGCTTTCGGTAACGGACGTTACTACGAACCCTGAAACCTGTATTGCCGCCGCCGATGGTTCTGCACAGCTGTTCATTGAGGGAGGAACGCCTTTTGTTGACAATACCGATCCAATGAATCCGGTCGAATATTACCAGACTAGACTAATAGGCCCCACGTCAGACGGAACCGAAGTTTTTCTAAGAAACGATAATTTAATTTTTCAGAATTTGGCCGGGGGCGTAAGCTATATTGTGTTTGTTCAAGATGCGAATATGTGCGGTACTTTCGTTGAGGTTCCGATTGAAATCGGTGTCGATCTAACTGCAGAGCCGATTGTTCAATATGGTTGTGAGGTTATTTTTCCGAACAGCACGGCACGAGTCGAATTAGAGGATAATACCCGTATATCGGAAATTTTGTTTGCCTTGGATCCTATCAACCCCTCCGATGCAGTTACCGCTATCGCTACCACGGAACGTGCTTGGGGCGATTTGCCTGCCGGTGAACACATCGTGTATATCTACCACGAGAACGGATGTACCAACACCGTGGAATTTACGATAGAGGCTTATGAGCCCTTGACTTTAGAAGCCCAGAAAACCGGTCCGAACGAACTGACGGCGATTGCGGGTGGCGGATTCGGAGGCTATGAGTATTTTTTCAACGGAGAATCCTATGGCGATGAAAATGTTTACACAACCACCGAAAGCGGTATGGTAGAAGTGCGTGTAGTAGATCAAAACGGCTGCGTTGCCGTGGCCAGCATTCCCTTTGAATTTACCGGAATGCTCGAACTACCACAGTTCTTCACCCCTAACGGTGACAATGAGAACGATTTTTGGTCGCCTAAAAACAGAGAGTTCTTCCCCAATATCGAAGTGATTATTTACGATCGTTACGGTAGGGTAGTGGCCGAACTCGACCAGGTTAGTAAATGGGACGGATTATACGACGGCAAAGAATTGCCATCGGGTGATTACTGGTACGTTGTCAACCAGAACGACAAGCGTTCTACTCGATATGTAGGCCACTTTACACTTTATCGTTAGGAATTACTTATTTTGAATTTTATAGAATCGGATGTCCCTTTGGGCATCCTTTTTTTATGGACTAACTTCATGCGTAACATTTTCCATAGTCATTAATTGATATCTTTACAGCTTAAATTTAGGTATGCTAATTTTCCAAAGAATAGGGCTTTTGCTGATGATTGGGTTACTATTTCAAGGCTGTTCGGCCCAATCGAAATATAGATTGATAGATGCCGAGCAAGAAACGGTTCTTAAGGATACGTACAGTTATTATTTGTACTATCCAGAGGATTATGAGGATATTGCTTTGGATGAAGGTAGTGAAGAGGATGTTAGAAATGGCGACGAAAAGGATACCTTAAATAAGACGGATACTTCAGATAACAAGGATGAAATTATTAAGTCCGAAAAAAAATTCCCCTTATTATTATTTTTGCACGGTGGTGGGGAATCCGGTGATAGTCTAGTTAAGGTCCGCCGCAACGGACCTCCTAAATTAATCGCTCGTGGCAAGAAATTTCCTTTTTTAATACTGGCACCACAAAATCCACATAAAAAGATGTGGTGGGATACCCGCGCTGTTAAACAATTGCTTGACACTATCGTTGCTAACAACAACGTAGACCCATCCCGCATTTATCTTACGGGTTTGAGCAGAGGGGGCGGTGCCGCATGGGAAATGGCCGTACAGTACCCTGAAACTTTTGCGGCTATGGCAGTCGTTTGCGGTATGACTCCCTATCCTTATGCCTCGTGGATCGATAAGAAAATGCCGATTTGGGTATTCCACGGCATAGAAGACGAGTCCATTCCAATTTCGGAATCCGATACCATGGTCAAAAAATTACGGGAGATGGGTTATGATGTGCGCTTTACCAGATATAAAGGGGTAGGTCACGATTCTTGGATACAGGCCTACGATACCGAAACTCTTTACGATTGGTTCGTTGCGCAGAAAAGAAGGGATGTTGAATAGCTATTTTGAACATCGAAGCAAAAAAAGCCATTTAATATGCCGATTAGTAGAACCCAACCGCTCTTAAACTAATTTTACCGGACTATTGCCAACCTTCATCAAAGGGTATATCATCGCCTTCGAGATAACCATCGATATCACGTCTATCCTTTTTAGTGGGCCGCCCCGTGCCTTGTTTGCGATAATGCTCCTTAGCTTTTCTGACTAGTTCCCCATGTTCATACGCTTCTTTCGGGGTGGTGTCCTTCCTATAGATATCTACAAGTTTCGCCCCAACGCGGCTTTTGGGTATATCGAGTACAGTCAATTGAAGGTCGATTTGTTCTTTACGAACAATCAGTTCATCCATCGCATACACTTCCCGAGACGGTTTTACGACTTGACCGTTCACTTTTACCTGTCCCTTTTTGACGGCCGTAGAAGCGATGCTCCGAGTTTTGAAATAGCGGATGTGCCAAAGGTATTTATCGATACGCATTTAAATTCTTTGTTAAGGTCTCGAACAAAAGTAAGGGAAAATTGTATCTTGCCGGTTCTTAAAAAACAACGATGACACAAAATCGAATTGCGGCTTTTCTTATATTTATTTTTCTGATAGTTTCCTGTAATAATGATGATGGTCCTGCTACTCCGGAACCGATTCCGCCCAGGCCCTTAACTGAGGTTGCTGTTGAAGAGGATGCTAAAATACAGGCCTATATAGACACCCATTTTTACAATTACGAAGAGTTCGATAGTATACCTGAAAACTTTGATTTTAAGATTGTCATCGATACCATTGCCGGCGAAAATTCGGATAAAAGGTCTCTTGCTGAAGACATGACATCGGAAACGGTAGCAGTATCTTCTTCTGATTTAGGGATAGAGGAAGGTGGCGATGTTCAGCTTACCTACTATTATTTAGTCGCTCGAGAGGGAGAAGGTGGAAGCCCTACCGTTGCGGACTCTACCTTTTTCAAATATGAGGGTAGAAGGTTGAACGGAGAATTATTTGATTCTTCAACATCGTTTAGTTGGCGATATCTGCCCAATTTCTTACGGGGTTTTTCTATCGGAATGTCGAAATTGAATGCTGGCGGAGACATAATTGTCAACAACGATGGTACAACATCGATAGAGAATACAGGAATAGGATTGATTATTTTTCCGTCTGGTTTAGGCTATTACAATGTGCCTCGAGGAACTATAATCCAACAGTATGATCCTTTATTGTTTACATTGGAATTAGGCTTATATGAAGAAGACACTGACTATGATAATGATGGTATACCTTCAATCTTAGAAGATGTTAACGGGGATGGTATTTTAAATAATGATAATACGGATGGAGATTTTTCTGCAACCCAATCCGGAAATCGGCCGATTTATAATCATGAGGACACCGATGATGATAATGATGGGATTCCGACACGGGATGAGATTTCATTCGATGATGCGGGCAATTTAATCCTACCTTTTCCTGATGCGGATAATGACGGTGTTCCCGACCATTTAGATCCTGACACAAACTAATTAACTTACGTTCTAAACGATAAATACCGAAGCCCCGACACTTACATGTCGGGGCTTCGGCATTAAAATATGATTAGATTCTTATAAGAAATAACAATCTGTGTTTCAACACAAATGAATTTCAGAGCCTAGCTCAGGGATTATAGTTTAAGTGATACTGCGAAGATTATCTGGGAAGGCCTGGAATCAACGCGCCCTTTTATATCGCTTTGAGTTATATTTTCACTGATAAATTGTGCTTCATTCTCGGAAAAACCGCGCTCATAACGAACATCAAAACCTAACCGGCCAAGATTGACGCCCGCTCCGACGTGCAAGCCAACGGTAAAGTCTTTTTCCGCATCGTTGATACTGAAACCTTGCAGGTCATTGCTAAGCATATATTGAAAGGCAGGGCCCGCAAAGATATGTAGCGGTCCTATAATTTCTGCACCGAACAGTACGGGAAGGTCTAATTTAGAAATATCGTATTTCGTGCCATTATTAAGATTGTAGGCGCTTTGTGTTTTGGTATAAATTAACTCCGGACGTATATACAGCCTCGAAAAAGCCAATTTACCGAAAATACCTACGTTGTAGCCAACCTTGCCATCAGAGCCTTGTATGATATCTTCGGCGGCATTGCCGACCGATTCGATGCGAAGGTCTCCATTTTGGTTGTAGTTTAAACCGGCTTTTATACCGAAGCCTGAATCTGATTGTGAAAAAGCGGCGATGCTACCCATAGCAAACACCACTGTAAGAAGTGCATTTTTCATATAGTTCTCGTTTTTGTTACGGTATCATGATATCAAAAACGATACCATGGTCATTTTCTGTTCTTAACCCTAACAACGGCGTCTTCGATAGCTTTATTGTTCAGCCCATACTTATCCATTAATTCTTCTGCAGTTCCACTTTCACCAAAAGTATCCTGGGTGGCGACGAATTCTTGTGGTGTAGGATGCTGAATGGCAAGGGTTCTAGCGATACTTTCTCCGAGTCCGCCCATAAAATTATGCTCTTCGGCAGTCACCACACAACCCGTTTTTTTAACGGATTTTAACACCGCTTCCTCATCCAGGGGTTTAATGGTGTGAATGTTCAGTACCTCTGCGGATATACCTTTCTCTTTAAGATTGTCTGCGGCAATCAAGGCCGGCCAAACTAAATGGCCTGTGGCGATAATGGTTACATCGGTGCCTTCTTGTAATAAAACTGCCTTTCCGATTTCGAACTTTTGGTCTACAGGCGTAAAGTTGGCTACTTTGGGGCGTCCGAAACGGAGGTAAACAGGTCCTTCATAATCAGCAATGGCGAGTGTAGCCGCCTTGGTCTGGTTAAAATCACAAGGATTGATTACCGTCATGCCCGGAAGCATTTTCATCATTCCGATATCTTCTAGAATTTGGTGCGTAGCTCCATCTTCCCCAAGGGTCAGACCGGCATGTGAGGCACAAATTTTGACATTCTTACCTGAATATGCAATCGACTGACGAATCTGGTCGTACACCCGGCCAGTGGCAAAGTTGGCAAACGTACTGGCAAAAGGAATCTTGCCACCAATAGTCAAACCGGCCGCAAGGCCCATCATATTCGCTTCCGCAATACCGGTCTGGAAAAAGCGCTTAGGATTTTCCTCAATAAAGGTTTCAATTTTAAGAGAACCCACCAAATCCGCACAAAGGGCTACAACATTTGGGTGACTTCTGCCTAATTCGGTCATGGCCGCTCCGTATCCGCTTCTTGTATCTTTCTTACCTTGGTCTGTATATTGCATTTCTTAATTTTTATTGTTTCGGTTTTCACTTATGACAAGCCTAAAATTTAAAGAGAATAGACAATTTAAAAATTTGTTCCTATTCTTTTCCTCGGAGAATCAGGGAAATGACTTTCAATAGTCTCCTAAAGTCTCTGCATTTTGCGAAAGTGCATCGGCAAGTTGTTCATCATTGGGTGCTTTCCCGTGCCATGCGTGGGTATGCATCATAAAATCTACACCGTGGCCCATTACTGTATCTAAAATGATACAAACAGGTTTACCTTTTCCAGTCCGGCTTTTAGCCTCATTCAGTCCTTTAATAACGGCCTCCAAATTGTTACCGTCCTGCACTTCGAGAACATCCCATCCAAAGGCCTCAAATTTCACTTTTAAGTTTCCTAGAGGAAGTACGTCTTCTGTAGGACCGTCAATTTGCTGTCCGTTGCGATCAATGGTCGAAATGATATTGTCGACTTTATTTCCGGCGGCGTACATAATAGCTTCCCAGTTTTGGCCTTCCTGTAGTTCACCATCGCCATGAAGGCTATATACTAAATGGTCGTCTTCATTTAGTTTTTTGGCAAGAGCCGCACCAATGGCGACTGACATGCCCTGACCCAAGGAACCGGAAGCAACTCGTATTCCGGGCAGTCCCTCATGTGTAGTCGGATGACCTTGTAATCGGGAATTTAGGGCTCTGAAGGTATTCAATTCTTTTACCGGAAAATATCCCTTACGGGCAAGAACACTGTACCATACTGGAGAAATATGGCCGTTCGACAAAAAGAAAAGGTCTTCCCCATTGCCATCCATATCAAATCCTTCCTTTAAATCCATAACCTCGTTATACAAAGCGACTACAAACTCGGTACAGCCCAACGAACCTCCAGGGTGCCCTGAATTTACATTATGTACCATTCGTACGATATCTCTTCGGGTCTGTGTTACTATATCCTGTAATGTATCCAGTTCTGCCATTATATACTTTGATTTAAGAATTTCCCAAATGTAATCGCAATCTTTTGGGAATACAAGTGGTGCTGGATTTATTTTTGATGCTATACAGTAGGGTGTTCAACTTTATTTTTTCCTTAAGGATGGAATGTGACCTAGTTGCCTATCTTTGCCCCCATAAATTAAGTTTTGAAATTTACCCTACACCAAACAGACGATCATAGCAAGGCACGGGCCGGTACCATGGTCACCGATCACGGTATTATAGAAACCCCAATTTTTATGCCTGTCGGCACGGTCGCCACTGTAAAAAGTGTACATCAGCGAGAGCTTAAGGATGATATAAATCCTGATGTTATATTGGGAAATACCTATCACCTTTTTCTCCGCCCCAAAACGGAAATCCTGAAAAAAGCGGGGGGACTCCATAAATTTATGGGATGGGACCGGAATATTCTTACGGATAGCGGGGGCTACCAAGTGTATTCTTTGTCTAACAACCGTAAAATTAAAGAGGAGGGGGTCAAGTTTAAATCGCACATTGATGGCTCGACCCATATGTTCACACCCGAGCGCGTCATGGAAATTCAGCGTACCATCGGCGCCGATATCATCATGGCCTTTGACGAATGCACACCGTACCCTTGTGACTATAAGTATGCCCAACGGTCAATGCATATGACGCATCGTTGGCTGGAGCGTTGTATCACGCATCTAGAAAAAACCCCATTCGAATATGGCTATTCACAAACCTTCTTTCCGATAGTTCAAGGATCGACATATAAAGACCTTCGCAAACAATCAGCTGAATACATTGCTGGGGTAGGTGCGGAAGGCAATGCGATTGGTGGATTATCCGTGGGAGAACCGGCCGAAGAGCTGTATGCGATGACCGAATTGGTCTGTGCCATTTTACCCGAAGACAAGCCTCGCTACCTAATGGGCGTCGGCACTCCCATCAATATATTAGAAAACATAGCCTTAGGGGTCGATATGTTCGATTGCGTAATGCCAACTCGAAATGCAAGAAACGGCATGCTCTTTACGGCGCACGGTACCATCAACATTAAAAATAAGAAGTGGGAGGATGATTTTTCCCCGGTCGATGAAATGGGACTTACCTTCGTAGATACCGAATATTCTAAAGCTTATTTACGGCATCTTTTTGCCGCAAATGAATACCTTGGCAAACAGATTGCAACCATCCATAATTTGGGTTTTTATCTTTGGCTGGTGCGCGAGGCGAGAAAACATATTTTAGCGGGCGATTTTTCGCAGTGGAAGACCATAATGGTCAAACAAATGGATAAAAGGCTTTAGCAGTGCTGAGCATCATCGACAAATATATACTAAAGCGTTACCTCGTCACTTTTGGAGTGATGATTCTGCTATTCATACCTATCGGAATCATGGCCCATTTGGCCGAGCAAATTGGCAAGATGCAAGCTAACGAGGCGCCTTTAGACGAAATATTAATCTATTTTGGAAACTTCACTATATATATAGGTAGTCTTCTTTTCCCAATTTTTCTTTTTCTTTCCGTCATCTTCTTTACCTCAAAACTGGCTAGCAATACGGAGATTGTAGCTATTTTAAGTTCAGGGGTATCTTACAACCGTTTTTTGCGACCCTATCTCATTGGGGCGACCATTATAGCCTTAATTATGTTCATTATGGGTATGTTCATTGTGCCCAAAGCTAGTCTTGGTTTTAACGAATTCAAGTACAAGTATTTAAAAAAGGGAAAGCAAGATCGGGTAACGAATAATGTTTTTACCCAGCTCAATAAAACTGATTTTATTTATGTCAGCAGTTTTGACCCTGCCAGACAGATCGGTTATAATTTTACATACGAACGGTTTACCGAAGATGATAAGCTAGATTTCAAAATTTCAGCGGCCAATATCCGCTGGATTCCTAAAGATAGTATGTACCGTTTGACCTCATATCAAAAGAGAAAATTGGTGAACGATACAGCATTGGTACAGACCAAACGTCGCTTAGATACCGTTTTCACTTTCGATATTGGTGACCTTACCCCAGTTTCATATGTTGCGGAAACCAAAAACCTTTTTGAACTGAACAAGTTTATAGACGACCAAAGACAGAAGGGAGCCTCAAATATTAATGCCTATGTGCTTGTAAAATATAAGCGATGGTCTTTGCCGATAGCCGCATTCATACTTACCATAATCGCTGTTGCCGTGGCATCGGTTAAGCGTAGGGGAGGCATGGGGGTTAATTTGGCCTTCGGAATCGTAGTTGCCTTTATTTTTATTTTTTTCGATAAAGTCTTTGGAACGTTAGCGGAACAGGCAGGATTTTCGCCGCTTTGGGCCGTGATCTTGCCGAATTTTTTATTTGGTGTTTTAGCGTTCGTACTATTACAAAAGGCCAAAAGGTAGCCGTTGAATCTGAATTGCACTGGCCTTGGTAATTTAAAAACAGCACAAACGTTTAGAAAATTTTATATTTGTGCATTGACAAAAATCGCAAAAACCTAAACCTATTATATTATGGAATATCTCGATTTTGAACTCCCTATTAAGGAGCTTGAAGAACAGCTCGATAAATGTATGATTATCGGTGAAGAGAGCGAGGTCGATGTGACCGAGACCTGCAAGCAGATCGAAAAAAAATTGGTCGAGACCCGAAAAGATATCTATAAGAATCTTACGGCTTGGCAACGGGTACAGCTATCTAGACATCCGAACAGACCTTACACTTTAGACTACATCAACGCGATATGCGGAGAAGCATTCTTGGAACTTCACGGCGATAGAAATGTCAAGGATGATAAAGCTATGATTACCGGTCTTGGGAAAATAGATGACCAAAGCTACATGTTTGTCGGGCAACAGAAGGGTTACAATACTAAAACAAGGCAGTATCGTAATTTCGGGATGGCAAATCCTGAAGGCTACCGGAAAGCATTACGGGCTATGAAGTCTGCTGAAAAATTTGGAATTCCCGTGGTATGCCTTATAGATACCCCCGGTGCCTATCCAGGTATTGAGGCCGAAGAACGTGGACAAGGTGAAGCCATTGCGCGTAATATATTAGAGATGACCCGTTTAAAAGTGCCCATAATTGTCATTATTATAGGCGAAGGAGCTTCGGGTGGAGCTTTGGGTATTGGCGTAGGGGATAGGGTATTGATGTTGGAAAATACATGGTACTCCGTCATTTCCCCCGAATCATGTTCCTCTATTCTATGGCGCAGTTGGGAGTATAAGGAACAGGCGGCGGAGTCTTTAAAGTTGACTGCAACAGATATGAAAAAATTGAAGTTGATTGACGAAATCGTACGTGAACCTGCTGGTGGGGCACACGGAAATCGTGAAAAAACTTTTGAAATTGTAAAAAGTAAAATTACTTCCACGTATAAAGAACTTCAAAAATTATCCCCAAAGGATTTGGTAAATAAGCGTATGGATAAATATGCCAACATGGGCGTATTTAATGGATAATCCAAGGATTCATCAACTATAGCAAAATCCGAAGAAGTACTTCTTCGGATTTTTTTAGTTATCAACACAAAATCGTAACTTATTAACACGCAAATGTGGAAGAACTGTGAATATCGCAATTGTTTCGGTCACGTTAACTTAAGGTTAATTGCATAATTTCGTAGCTATGGAAAAAACGAACCCCGTAATCGGCCGCAAGATTGACAAATCTACGCTCATAAGTCTAGAACGTGGAAAAATTCCTCCACAGTCGGTTGATTTGGAGGAAGTTGTTCTCGGTGCGATGATGATTGATA
>LAZR01001571.1_pt1 | contig 14321 bp, 9 predicted proteins | sample 329461 | NCBI WGS metagenome assembly LAZR01 (sample SAMN03002196, study PRJNA259156) | marine sediment metagenome | biome: sea floor; feature: Hydrothermal impacted sediments; material: marine sediment; isolation source: Loki non-amplified sample from Loki's castle hydrothermal vent sediment ...
CTTTTGTATAACTTTCATAAAAATATTTTCTTCTTAGGCTTATCAATCTCAATCCTAAATCTCATAACTCTTTATTTCTTATCAGATTTAGATGTATCACAACAAAAGATTTCTATTGGTCGTATAGTACTAATCTATAATTCTTTTATTTGGAGTTCCTTTTTTATTTCTTCTCTAATTTCAACCGGATTAGTACTACTCTTTGAAGAATTAAGTGGAGTCCCATATTGGTTGCTATTGATTCAAAATTCTTCACTAATACTCTATGGTTTAAGTTATTTTTTTGTTAAAAGTGAAAAAAAGCTAAATCATTGGATTGAATTTGTGTTATTCATACTGTTCCAAGGATTCCTTGCTCTTAATTGGGTTTTCATCTCCTTTATATTCGAAACATTAAATATTTTCATGATAATACTAATTATTTTAATTGAGACAGGTTTGTTATTTAAAACCATTAAAAATTTTAATACTATAGCTGGTGAGTTAAAATATCCTAATTTATTGGAGACATCATATTCATTACTAACATTCTTTTTGTATTTGGAATTTAGTTTAATGATATTTTTCTTGTTACTTGAATTTTTAGGGGTGTTTGAAAGTATTATTATATCATTATTCTTGTTATTTTTATTTACATTAATAGATGTTTATTTTCTGAATAAGATAAAGAGTAAGTATGCTCGATTAATCCATACCATTAGTTATTTTTTATTGTCCATAGTAATTTTTCTAAGTATTAACCGGTTTTTATATCAAAATCCATATTTACTTAGTTTAGAAATTTTCATTTTTATAATTATGCAATTTTATACAAATTATTCTTTTTTTGCTTCATTAAGGAGTGTTTATACAGATAAGAAGGAAAGTTTAAGGGAAACCCAGTTAATAATTCAAGAATATATAGGTATAGGTTTTTATTTAACATTATTCCTCCTCATACTGCAAGCTTTATTATTAAACGGGATTGAATTTCAATTAATTATACTAATTCTGAGCTTAATAGTACATGGTTTAATGATCTTAGACAGTTTTATTTTTAAATTCTTAAAAAAAATTTCTAAATACTTAACAACAATATCCTGGGGTTTTATTATGATATTCACTTCCATAAATATTGTTGAGTTCTACCTTGTTAATTTCATCGATATTGTATCTACACTTATACCCCTAGTTAATTTTATCCTTATCTTAGAGTTTACTTATATTTTCAAGTTAATGGACTTCTGGAAGTTGATAACTCGCCACAAGGAAAAAATTAGATTTTATCTATATCTTTTAACTTATATTAATTTTATAACCTGGCCATTATATTTTGCGAGCACAGATCTACTACTGACTCTCAATTTAATCATTTTTTCACTGCTGATTATGCTAATCATAACCTATGTTGATAATGTGAAAAGTATTGAAGGGGAGTACGTTATATTGAAGGAAAATTCACGAAATCTGATTAAAACTTTTTCTTTTTTATCCATGGGGGGGCTATTATCAATTGATGTTTTTATGTTATTAAACTTGGTTCCATTATCCAACTTCATTTTAAATTTAAATACTGCCTTACTTATATTTATAATATTCCTAGGAATCAAGTTAAAACCATTTAAGGAACATTCTTTAAAAGCATTTATCTTTTGGAGTGTAGTCTTCCTACAATTGAGTATATTCCTATATTATCTCTCGCTGTCATATGTTATTAGCGGAGTCGTGTTCAGTTTAATGATTTTAGTCTATCCCTTTGTATTTCTCCTTGAAGAATTGCGTGAACTTTTCAGTAAGATTCTGGATAAATTAATAATATATTATCGGAAATTTAGAAAGTTAATGAAAAATATAATCTTGAAAATATTTAACTTTATCAAGACTTATGCAAAACGTATCTGGGTAATCACAAGTGTATTTATCTCCATTTTCTCGGGTATACTTCTTTCACCAGCTGTCTTAAATCTATTGAACCCGATCCATTCAACTATCTTAATGTTTCCATTATTTGGTTTACTCTACTCAGTTACCCCCTCAGAAATATCTGAAGATGTTGATGTTATGTTTAAACGGCGAATGTTGCGTCTGATCATTGGGTGGGGGAGTGTTATCATTGTTTTATTTATATATATAACTCCAGCGTCTGATCATTGGGTGGGGGAGTGTTATCATAGTTTTATTTACATTTATAACTCCAGTTTGGTATATTTTCACGATTTGGATTTCAATTTGGATTTTAGGAGCCGTATTATTACCATATATTACCTTTAAGGAAAAAAGAGAGAAGATCTCTATTAGGTGGAGGTTTTATACTCTAATCGCATTATTTATTACTTTAGTATTATTCGGTATATTGATTGGGATTCAGATTTATTTGAATGCTTAATAAAAATCATATCTCAAAATTTGATTAATTTTTAGTTTCCTTAAAAATTATACCACCATTAGTTGATTTGACTTTATACAAAGTTGAAAACTTTATATAGATGTAAAAATGAAATAGTAAATAATCAGGAAATTCAGAAATTATTCAATTTAGAGTATTTTAACTTGATAAGAGATAATATAAATGATTTAATTGAAATTATAAAAGCTTTAGTTATTATTAATTTAAATAATGGAAAAGTATCAATTAATCATATGGCAAAGATTTTGATAGAAAATAAAAAGGTTATTACCTATAAATTTAATGGATTAAATCGATTAATTGCAAGAATTTTAGATTTTCTGAATAAAACATTTCCTAACTTTGAATTAGAGAGAAAAAAATTATTTTCAGATGATAATTTAATAGGTCTTAACAGAAATATAATTTTTCAGATGTATCCTAATATAAATAAATCTGAAATGTCACAAATCAAAGTTTTTCTAAAGAAAAAAAAAATTATTAAAGAAGTCTTCGAAAGCAAATGTGCAGAATGTGGCATTTCAATTGTTTATTTACCGACTTTTCAGTTTCACCACTTTACTGATAAAAAGACAATATCGTGGGACAGTATTAAACATTTACCTTACAAGGATATTCTACAGTTATTATTAAAGGATAATGTCGAAGCTTTATGTGCAGATTGTCATGAAAAAAAACAATCGACAATTTATACCAATTTTAAAAGTTTTATATATAACAAGGAATTATTAAACAACTCATTTTCTGAAATCAAAAAAGAAGTTATTTTATTCTTAGATAAAAAAAATTTAAATCAAAACTTGAAACCAAGAATATTAGCTTGGATTTATAAACGATATATTATAGAATATTTTTACAATTCTGAATGCATCTCATGTAGTAAATCTTGTGATGTAAATTCTTTACAATCTTTCATATTTCATCATCGAACTGAAATAAAAACTATTGAATGGTCTGTTATTAAGAAAAAAAATATAAATGAGATAATTGATTGGATTAAGAAAGATGACTGTGTGTGCTTATGTGCTAATTGCCATTCGATGTTACACTCAATATTTTATCTTAAGTACGTTGATATAATTTTTAATGATGAGGATTTAAAATTTACACTTACAAAAGAGATACAAAAAATGAAAATAAATATTAAAAATTTTAAATTTGAGAATTAAATAAAATTGAAAAACCTTACAGTAGTAGAAGGAAATTTAAGTTTAAAATAATTAAAAAAAAAGGATTTAAATTTTCAAGTTTTGGCTTGCAGTTAAGTATCCCTTCAATAATCAATTTTAGGAATAACATCTTCTTTTTCTCGGCGTGTAGGCTTGTATTTGAAGAATCGGCGAGATTCGCTGTCTTCTAGAACATAATTGGATCCTCCCCCATGTTTCATGCGTTTCAGATAAATTCTGAAAACGAACCATGCAATAAGGATCTAATATACCAATTTCATTCGCATATTGCCGTGTGAATCCGCGTCCACCTAAAGTTCTGAAACAATGAATAGAACTTTCAAAACCTAATTCAGTGGAACTGATTTTTAACCCCATAGCATTTGCTGCCATTAATTTTGAATAACCTAATTCTGGGCGATCATCCATTTGCCTTGCATATTGAATTAATGCTGAAAGCATTAAGTTTAATTCTCGAATTTTTTTAGATATTGGAAAGCGGATCACTTGATATTGGTGTAATCTTCTATCGAATTGCATACGTTGAAGAGCATAAGCATGAGCATAAAGCAGTTTTTTCATAGCATCTCCAAGAGCTTCGGAACTAATTACTAATCGTTCTTCGGTTAATTGGTGAAACGCAATATCTAATCCATGACCATGAAGCATATTTTCTTTGGGAATTTCGACTCTATCAAAAATCAAACGACTTACAAAAGCATCAGTCATTCCATAAGTTCTTATTCTTGTACTGCGAAAATTCTTTAATTTTTGATGTTCTGTATCTACAACCACAGCACCAAGCTGGCCATTATCTAATCTTCCATATAATACTATATAATCTGCTATCATTCCATTTGTTATAAACAATTTCTTACCCTTTGCTATTATCTTATTTTCTTTTTCGTTCAATCTTAGTTCCATGCTGAATATATCTGAACCTGCATTGAATTCTGTCATTGCTGAGGCACCAATTTGTCCATTTATAGCAACAGGTGCTAAAAGCCGTTCTTTTTGCGCTTCATCCGCAACATACTTTAATGGATTGCAATAAAGAGTTCCTCCGGCTAATCTACCCATTTCAACACTATAGTTTCCAGCGATGTATTTTTCGCTATATTCTGACCATTTACCTCCACAAATAACATAAGCTATAAGAACATTTCTCGTTATCCTCCCTACTTCATAATCCCCCGTATTAAATATAGTGGAATAATATCCTTTTTCAGCTAATTTTTTCATTATACGAACGATAATTTCCTCCTTCTTATCTTGAGTAGGTTCTTCTACAAGATAGTTTAATTCTTCCAACTTCCTTAATTCTGGATCGATGATTTTTTCAATAAAATCATATAGTTCTGCTAAAAATTCCTTCTCTTTAGCGTTAAGTACTGGATTACTTAATAAATCTAACTCAGGTACATAACGTTGGATTTGGATGGGTTCAAATTCTGAGATTCTAGTATCCATATTATTTCAACAACTTGCTAAAATTTTAAAGTTTTCTTACAAATAACTAAGTGTATCCATAGTTTTTATTGGATATAAAATTTTCTCCTTTCAAGAAATAGGAGTATTTTCCCATCCTAACTTGTTCTGTCCAATTAGAAAGTTTTTAATCTAAATAAAACATAAGAATAAAATATCAAACCTATTAGAAATTTTAAAAATATTAAATATATGAAATTCCAAAAAGTGAAAATAAAATGATTAAATTTAGTGATAAACAGTTAAAAATTCCCAAATTAATGCGCCCCGTGTATTTAGCTACAGTTGGAATGTCAAAATTTGATCGCGCTTTCCCGGAAACTCGGACGGAAGAATTGTGCATTCAAGCACTTACAGCCGCCGCCGATTTTGTTAATATGACTCCATCGGAATTAAAAAATTATATTCACACTTGTTATTATGGACATTTCGCTGATCATTTCGGAGATCAATTGCTTGGAGAATCTGTAATTCATGATAGACTTGGATTAGACCCATTAGGTAATATTGGAGTGAAGACAGGTGGTGCTACAGGTGGTTCTACTATGTGGGAAGCTGTCAAAACTGTAGCTTCAGGATATAGTGATTGTGCTCTTGCTCTTGGATGGGAAAGAATGGATGAAGTACCGACAGATGAAGGCAATCATCTTATTTCATGTGCTGCCGATAAAGATTGGGAAACCCCTCTCGGCCACATTTATACAGGTTATTATGCGGTTATGGCTCAACGGTATTGGAAAGTTTTTGGAAAGGAAGAAGACTCATTTCGAAAAACAATGGCAGAAATTGCTGTTAAAAATCGAGGATATGCTCGAATGAATCCTCATGCTCAAGGACCAATGAAAATAACAGTTGATGATGTTATCAACTCTCCTGTTGTAGCTTATCCCTTACGTGCTTTAGATTGTTGTTTAATGAGTGTGGGATCTGCATGTGGAATTGTTTGTGATGAAAAAACAGCATATGAAATCACAGATAAACCGCTTAGGATTTATATTGCTGCCGGAAGTCATACCTTAAGAGTAGCAGATCGTCGTAATATGAAAATCCCTCTTTTACCTAATGAAACAAAAGGACAATATGATGATTTTGGTAAAAGATTTCCAGGTGGTGATCGTTATCCAGGGTTTTCAAGCTTTTTAGCTGCTCGGATGTCTGCTTATTACGCGTATCATATGTCTGGAGTAGTAGATCCAACTGAAGATCTTGATGTAGTAGAACTTCATGATGCCTTTACTATAAGTGACATCCAAACATATGAAGACATAGGAATAAAACCTTATGGAGAAGGAAGAACCTATATTGAAAGTGGAGATGCATATGTTACTAATCCTAATACTAATAAACCAGGAAAATTGCCTAGCAATCCATGTGGAGGGTTAATAGGGTGTATGCATGCAGTAGGGGCTACGGGACTTATGCAAATTGCTGAAATTGGGTACCATATATGGAATCGTTGGGATGAAATCCATGAACCTCAAGAAAAATGGGATGCGTTTAATCGAGAAAAGCCCAAAGATTGGACGAGCTTACAAGTAAACGGAGCTAAACGTGGTTTAGCTATTAGTCACGCTGGTGTCGGCTCTCACGTAACTTGTACTATTTTAATGGATCCAGATAATTTAATAAAGGAGGATTAGAAAGATGCCAAAAAAAGAAGAAGAAAAAGGATTTGTTGATATTATTAACGGTAGATATAAACCGAGAGGCGTATTCCACATCCCTGAAGCAAACCAACCAATATTTAATAAAGATTCAGGTAAATTGGCAGGAATTACTAATCCAAGAGATATGACATATATCCATTCTTATGGTGGAGAAGCGCCATTCTTTGAGAGTTTAGGAAAAGGTAGACTTATGGCTACAAGATGTGAAAATGAAAAATGCGAATCGAAAGGTTCTATTTTTATGCCATTTCGAATATATTGCCCCGATTGTCTAAGAAAAGCTACAGTAATAGATATGACAGATATAGCTAAGAATACCGCAAAAATTCATTCCTTTATAGTAACCCATCGATCTGGAGCTTATAATACACTTAAAAAACCGATAAAATTCATAAATATTGAATTTGATAGTGTTGTAACAATTTTAATGAGTTATCTTTCATTTGGTGAGCCAGAAATAGGAAAACGTGTAGTACCAATTTTTAAAACCAAAAATCCCACTTATACAATTATAGATTTGTCTTTTGTTCTTGAAGGAACATCAGAATCAGAGCTACCTGAAGGATTTACTTTTTAATATTGTTATTTTTTTTTTTTCTTTAAATTATAAACAATTAGCAGAAAAGACGGGAATTCTTATAATAAAACAAATTAAAACTTTATTTTATTAATTAGATTTCCTCGTTCATCAATAAATTCTATAGATTTAACCATCTCTCGAATGTTGTGGGCAGCACATGTTAGACATGGATCATAAGCACGAATTGCCATAATATTTTATTCAATCCACCATTCGAGATTGTATTATTTTCTATCACATTTTCGGCAGCAGCTTTTATTGATTGATTCATTGCGGCGTTATTGTTAACAGTTGCTACAATCATGTTAACGTCTACCAGTTTTCCTTGACTATTTGCTTTATAATGGTGAATTAAAGTACCTCTTGGAGCCTCTATTACTCCTATCCCTTCCCCAGCTATTTTATCGCATTTTACACGAAATTCATCGCTTATAAGTTTTGGATTTTCTAATATTTGTTGAGCTCTTTCAAAAGCATATATCAATTCAATTAACCTGCTATGGTGATAAAACAAAGTTTGATTTGCGGGTCTTCCATACGATGATCTGAAAATTTCTAGGGCATTTTGAGCTTTGGGTGTTTCGAATTTCTCACATAAATTTATACGAGCAAGTGGGCCAACCCTGTAAATACCCTCTGGCCAACCTTTTGATCTTAAATACGGAAATTTAAGATATGTCCAAGGTTCTGCGTGTTCTGCAATTTTTTGATAATAAGTACTAGGTGAAGCATCGAATAAAACTTTACAATCATTATCTACAGCCCGTATTGCACCATCATATAATTCAAATGAACCATTCTTAGAAAGTCCAAGAAAATTAGTATTGATAACAGAAAAATCTTTAATAAAATCAGTATATTCAGATAATTTTTCTTGACATATGTCAAATAAATTTTCAAATAATGGAATAAGTTCTTTTATTTCTTGTAATTTATGTTGTTGTTCTTCTTTTTTCATACCTTTACTCATACCACCAGGAAGAGCTGTCACAGGATGAATCGCTTTTCCACCAATTAATTCGATAAGATCTTGTCCATACTTTCTTATTTTTATAACATTTTTGACGAGTTCAGGATCTTTTTTTAATATTCCAATTATATTTCTGTCTTGAGGAGCAGAATTGGGACCCAATATGAAATCAGGGGCAGCCAGGAAGAAAAAATGTAGTGTATGTGAGTGTATATACTGTGCCATATGCATAAGCTCCCTTAATAGTTTTGCTGTTTCTGGAATTTCAATTCCTAATAAATCTTCACATGCTTTTACTGATGCTAGATGATGGCTTACTGGACAAATTCCACAAATTCTTGTTGTGATTCTAGGAGCATCATAGAGGGATCTTCCCTGCATGAATTTTTCGAATCCTTTGAATTCCAAAACTTGGAACCGAGCATCAGATAAATTGTTTTTTTTATCCATTACAAAAGAGATTTTCGCATGGCCTTCTATTCTCGTTACAACTTCAATATTTTTAATATCATCACTCATTTCTATCTACCTCTTGGTGTTTTTGATAGAGTCCATGAAGGATTGAATATGGTAAGGAATATCGATATACAGTTCCGGATAAATCTTCTTGTTGAATCAACTGTCCTATAGGAAATATAGAGGCTAGTCCACTAATGGCTGCACAACCTTGGTCGACTTCTTTTTCAAGAGGTCCCATACATCCTCTACAAGGAAGATTTGACTTAACACAGCGCCCTTCACAACCCGCCCGTGTTGCAAAACCTATACATAAAATTCCTTGTTCTAAAAAGCAAAGATCTTCCTTATAATCTACTTGATGGGAGGCTACAACTTGAAATGTTAAAAATTCTTTTGTGGGGATTAACATTTTCTCATGATCTTTTTCACATTCAGAACAGAGATTTTTAGTAGGGTGTTCTGGTTCCCGACCTTCTAATAAGGCTGTTAAAACATTTTTAATCATTGAAGGTATCGGAGGACATCCTGGAATGCGATAATCGACATTAATAATATTTTGCAAAACTTCAACATAATCTGTGAGTTGGGGTACTTCAGAAGGGATAACTTTAGAATCATTAGTTAGAGTTGTTTTATATGCATACTCAAGAGTTTCTTCTTTAGTAAAAAAATTCCTTAGTCCACAAATTCCACCAAAACAAGCGCATGATCCTAACGCGATTACTTTTTTAGCTTTTTTTTCAATTTCCTTTGCCGTCTCAATATCATGTTCATTCCCAATAGTACCATTAACAAGAGCTATATCACATATAGGGATTTCTTTTGCATCAATTATAGTTGGACAATAAATTAAATTAACTTTATCAAGGATATCTAATATCTCTTCATGTAGGTCTAAAATAGAAATTACGCAACCCGTACATCCTGTTAGGTTAGCGATAATTAATTTGGGTTTTTCACTCATACTATCATCTCCAAACTTTTTAAATTTTGTACAAAACTATTAACTTCTTTTACGAATTTCTCGCTTTCTAAATATGAAATAAATAAAAGCTTAATTCGTTTTTCATTAATTCCTCTCGAATGTAATAACTCTTTCAGTAAATCTATTCTCTTCTCAAGGTCATAATTACCACCGAAGAATTGACAGTTCTCTTGATAACATGCTCCAAGAATGATTCCATCAAAGCCTTTTTCGATAGCATAGAGTATAAATCGTGGATCAATCCTTCCCGAACAAGGAACACGTATTATTGAAAGATTTAGTGGAAAAATTTTTCCTCCTAACCCAACTTGATCAGCTGCGGGATATGCACATCCATCACACAAAAGTCCAAGTATTTTCGGTCCTTCAGGGGGTTTATACTCTGAAAGCATCTCAATTGATTTGTAATACGATTCTGTAGGGTATAACAGCAAATCGCGCGCGCCAGTAGGACATGCTGCTACACAATTCCCACAACCCCTACATAAAGTTGGATCGACGACACTTATTTTTTTTTCTTTGTCAATAGAGCATGCATGAAAATAACAAGTTTTCACACATAGAGCGCAGGCACCACAAACAGCTTCGTCAACATCGGAAATAGTTACGAATTGCGTGATTTCATCTCCACTGAGTACTCGAGAAATTCCTGTAGCTGCTGCATACCCATCTACTATTGATTCATTTATAGTTCGAGGTCCAATACATGTTCCGGCTAAATACTTCCCGTCATCATATGTACTAACAGGTGCTAGCATTAAATCAGCCTCTTTGAAGAAACCTTCTGGAGTTTTTGAAAGTCCTAAAATCTCTCGAATATCTTCAATATCATTATTAGGTATCATAGGAGTAGCAAGAATAACCATATCAAATGATATATCTAATTTTCCTCCAGAAACATTTATTTTTAGTGTTAAAACATCGCGTTCATTTTCGACATCTTTAGATTTTAACCCAAAATGTTCTGGTACTGTTCTAATCCACTCAACATTGGGAAAATTTTGAGATTCCTTGATATATTCCTCTCCCACTTTCCCTAATGCATAAATATCTCGATAGAATACATATATTTTAGTATCAGGTAATTTTTCAACGGTTTGTTTTATTGCTGAAGCCGTTGCCATACAACAATAACGAGAACAATATGGAATTTTATTTTGTTGACGAGCACCAACACATAAAATAAATGCTATATTTTTTGGGGTCTCACGATTCGATGGTCTTAAGATTTCTCCGTTAAAAACCCCCGTTGATACTAAAACTCGCTCATAATCTTCAAGAGTTAATACATCTTTTGATTTTCCATACCCATATTCGTTCGGTTGATAAATATCATAACCAATTGCTGTAATAATTCCTCCAACATTTATTTCTATTTCCTTTGACTCCTCATCTAAATTAATAGCTTTAATATCACATACTTTGGTACACAATTTTGCCTTACATTCAATTCTGCAGTAATTAATATCTTTTTGACTTATGAATGGAAGCTTTGGGAAGGTGTCAAACCTCGGTAAAGTAATAGTTTTCCTATCTATTAATTTAAAATTGTATTCGTCTGGAACATTATGATTACAAACATTAATACATTCATGGCAATTTGTACAAATTTCCTTAACATATCGGGGGTTTTGTTTGATAGTTACAACAAAGTTTCCTGTTCGACCTCGTAAACGTATAACTTCTGAAAGTGGAAAGATATCAATATTAGGGGTTCTGAATAAAGTATTGATTATAGGGGTAATGGCACAAGCACTACACTCATCTCGAGGAAATGTTTTACTCATTTGTAGTTGTATACCACCTAAATAAGGAGATTTCTCGACTAAGTAAACATGATGACCTTGGTTTGCTAGAGCTAAAGAGGCATGAATTCCACTAATCCCTCCTCCAATGACTAAAGCTGATTTTAAGTTTGGGATTTTTTCTGTTTGAATGGGTTTAGCATTTTTTAGCTCTTCCAGTGCTGCTTTTATTACAAATTTAGCTTTTTCACCAATTTTCTCTGGTTTTTGATCTCGATGTGCCCAACTTAATTGTTCGCGAAAATTTACAAATTTAATTAGCCCGGGATTTATTTTACTTTTCTCAAAAAAAATCTTATCAAAAAGTTTTTCATAATATTTGGGAGAACAACCAATAAAAAGCAACCCTTCTATTCCGTGTTCATTAATTTTTTTAAACATATCTTCTTGTTCGTGAATTGAACAGGATGCTTGATATATTTCTGAGAATTTCACATCTTCATCTTTATTACAATACTCTTTTACATCCTTTAGACTAAAATTTTTATCGATTTCTCCCCTACATGAACAAAAAATTGCTCCAATATTCATATTTTACCATCAAATCTAATATCTAATTGATTTATGTTTAAACTTACATTATTTTTACTGAGAGAAAGTATCTCTTAACTGTTGAGTTATTATCGATGCTTGAGAAGGATTTATTTTTCTTCCTAAGGATATTTCAATTAGAGATACCAACTCTTCTATACTTTCCTTTTCAAAATTATCTCGAAGTTTACATATTTTTGAAATTGAATTTTCAATAATTTCATTTCCCATTGAACCAAACAAACTTACTAAATACTTTTCCATTTCATCTACAATCTTACGAGGATTTTGGTAATATTCATCCATTAAAGCTCTATTTACGAATTGATCTATCTGAGAGTCAAAATTAATTGATTTCAACTCTTCAGTTAACTCATTTAAATCTGTTTTAATTTCCTCACTTAAACCGTCATAAATTTCTTCAAATAATTTCATTGCTTCAGACAATATAGATTTTCCAAATTCTAATGAGACATCTTTATTTACATTAAGGATCAAAAGATAAGGTGGTACATTATCATAAATAAACTTAAGATCATCCATATCCATTACTTGAATTTTTTTGATCGATAATTCCTTAGAAATTGCAAAAATCGCAGTTAAAAAACCTGAAAGTAAAGTATCATCCATCTTTGACCTAATATAAGCGCGATGACTTATTGTATGGCCATCTCTATGGATTAAGTAGAAATCTCGAACTTTTTCAGCGCGAATTTTTTTAATATTAAAATTGGTCAAAGAAATCAACTATCTAAATTTTGCTAAAATAGAAAAAGCACCGTTTATTAAAATTACGTTTTTAAAAGATTTTTAAAGAAAAGTTTTTTTTAAATTTCATCAAGTTTTTTTTTTATTGTTTAGAATTCCGTTGAAGCAGAAATAAAATCTATAGAACCGTTTGTTTTTTGTGGGGTTGTTACTTCTCTAATAGCTAGGTTTGTTGTCTTTTTTCTTTATATCTTATTTTATTTAAAATAATTTATTCTAAAATTTATTATTAGAGAATTTTAAGCTTATAAAAAAATATAAAATAAAAAACAAAAATTAGAATTAAATTGAAATTTAAGAAAAAAATTTTTTAAAGTATCATGAAAGATTAAGATTAATCCATTTAATATAAATTAAAATTAATTCATATTTAATCAAAAAATTGTTAGGAGAAATTTATGAAATTACTTGAAGGAAAAAATACATTAGTGACAGGTGGAGGTCGTGGTATTGGAAAAGCAGTGGCAATTGACTTTGCAAAAAATGGAGCAAATGTTGGGGTAGCAGCTCGTACGAAAGTAGAATTAGATCAGACAGTAGAACAAATTGAAAAGTATGGAGTTAAAGGGCTATCAATTTCAGCAGATTTGTCTACTTTAGATGGTGTAGCTGATTGTGCGAAACATTACTTTAATAGTTTTGAATCTATTGATATTCTCATTAATAATGCGGGTATGACACAAGTTTCTTCACTCATTGATTATCCCATTGATTTAGCTCTAAAACTGTTTAATCTCAATTTTATAGGCTATTATGCTCTGTTGAAGGAAGTACTTCCCAAAATGATTGAACAAAAAAGTGGCAGTATAGTAATGACATCTTCTGTTGTGGGTAATATATACTTTCCTCCAAAAAAAATCGCATATGCGGCTTCTAAAGCAGCTATTAGTGCAATGGGAAAATGTTTGAGTTTAGAATTAAAGCCATATAATATAACCGTTAACGTTGTTACCCCCGAGGGAGTGGAAACTAAAATGGCGAAAGATTTGAGAAATTGGGGTCAACAGATGTCCGTAACTTCTCCACCAGAAATGATTTCACCAGCTTACCTTTTTCTCTCTAGCAATTTGGCAAAGAAGAAATACAAGGGAAGAATTGTAGAGCTTCATACTATTTGTGATTTTTTACCATCCCTTCATAAAGAATTCAGTGGAAAAGAATTAGAAACGAGAGAATTAGTAAAATTAGCTGAAGAGCACTTAAAAAAAGATCAATTTAAAGTTTTAAAACAAAACTCAGAATTAGTCAACTTTATGCTTCATTATAAAAGATAAATTAAATATTATTCCTAATTCGTTTTTTTTAAAGCTTAGTCATTCTAGTCAATAAATCAAATTTCTTTTTTTTCTTTTGTAGAGCTATACTCTAAAGCTTTATTTGGATATCAAACTTATTAATTATCATCAAAATTTAAAATGATTCAAAAATAAAATTAAAAATCATGACAGAAAAAATAATTGTAGCAAATAAAGGGCTTATTAGGGCAGATTTCGCTTTTTGGGTTGGTAGATAT
>LAZR01001572.1_pt1 | contig 14308 bp, 10 predicted proteins | sample 329461 | NCBI WGS metagenome assembly LAZR01 (sample SAMN03002196, study PRJNA259156) | marine sediment metagenome | biome: sea floor; feature: Hydrothermal impacted sediments; material: marine sediment; isolation source: Loki non-amplified sample from Loki's castle hydrothermal vent sediment ...
CGGTAATACTTGTGTTAAATCACCGAGCGCCACACCTGGTTTATAAGATGGCGCAACGGTGCCCAATTCTGTTGACGGTTTGTTTTTCAAAAAATCACCGACTAATTGCGCTGGTGCTCTAAAATCACCGCCACCCACTTCATAGGCCAATTTTTCTAAGTCACGCTGCAAATCAATACCGGCTAATGGATAGCCCGGAAAATCAACTTCTGGATCGATACCCACCACGATTGCTGCATTCGCATTTCGTTCATTACGTGAATATTGTGACATTCCGTTAGTAACTACTCCGCCCTCTTCCGAAGCGGCAGCAACCACAGTTCCACCAGGACACATGCAGAAGCTATAAACACTACGACCGTTTTTGCAATGATGTACTAATGAATAATCAGCAGCGCCTAAAATAGGATTACCCGCTTCTTCACCAAACCGTGCTTTATCAATCACTGATTGTGGATGTTCAATACGGAAACCAATCGAGAATGCTTTCGGCTCAATAAATACGCCATATTCCAATAACATTTCGAAGGTATCACGCGCACTATGCCCAATAGCTAAGATAATATGCTCGCCGGTTAAAACTTCACCATTACTCAAAGTTAAACCGGTAATTTTGCCGCTGTTATTCGGTGTATCACCATCAAGCTCACGTTGAATGCTTTCGACTTTGCTATCAAAACGAATTTCACCGCCAAGGCTGATGATTTCATTACGCATATTTTCGACCATTTTAACGAGCTTAAAGGTGCCGATATGCGGTTTACTGACCATTAAAATTTCTTCTGGTGCACCCGCTTTAACAAATTCGTTTAAAACTTTACGACCTAAAAACTGTTTATCTTTCACTTGGCTATACAGTTTTCCATCCGAAAACGTACCTGCACCGCCTTCGCCAAATTGAACATTCGATTCCGTATTTAACTTACCTTTCTGCCAAAGCTCCCACGTGTCTTGGGTGCGTTGCTTCACTGCTTGGCCACGTTCAACAACAATTGGCTTCAAACCCATTTGTGCTAAAACTAGAGCCGCTAAAATACCGCAAGGCCCAAAACCAATGATAATTGGACGATCTTGATTCTCTGCTGGGAAATCAGCGGGCGCTTGAGCAACAAATTTGTATGACGTATCTGGACTTTCTTTGACAAAAGATTGTTTAGCAAACTTGTCTAGCACGGCCTTTTCATTTTCATCAGATAATGTGACATCTAAATGATAAATCAGCAGGATATTGGACTTTTTACGGGCATCATAACTACGTTTAAAGATAGAAAAGCCGAGCAATTCATCATGTTTAATGCCAAGCGTATCGACAATCGCTGCAGGCAGCTCATCTTCTGTGTGATGTAACGGTAATTTGATTTCTGTGAGTCGTAACATGTGTGTGTCGCTTGCTTATAAGTGGAAAGAGTTTTAATGGCGGAATTTTACCATGGCTAGCCAGATGTCGTATTTATATAGCTATCAAGCTTAGCTGTTGACACTGCTTGAACACGATTTAGCGGAGCACCAACAAAATAGTAACCATTCAGCTCCACTATCGGAGCAATTGAATGGCTTATTCATGCTGAAAATACCTCTAAATGTCTTTCACTGTAAAACATAGTTTACTGTCGATTATCTAGGGCGTTTACGATAACCAAGCTTACTTAGTAAGCGCTTTTAATAATATCTTGGCAGCTTCACTTGATGATGCGGGGTTTTGACCTGTAATCAGTAACCCATCTTGAACAACATAAGATTCCCAATCATCACCTTTCGAGTAATTCCCTCCATTTTTGATCAGCTCATCCTCTACTAGAAATGGCACGATATTAGTTAGTCCAACAGCTTCTTCCTCTGTGTTCGTGAAACCCGTTACTTTCTTACCTTGCACGATTGAATTGCCATCTACATTCAAAACATGCCGTAAAACACCCGGAGCATGACATACCAACGCAACCGGTTTATTGTGTGCAAGCGTTGAACTAATGAGATTGATAGAGTTTTTATCTTCAGCCAAATCCCATAATGGGCCGTGCCCGCCTGGGTAGAACACGGCATCATAATCCGCTTGATCTACTGTATTTAATGCTATGGTATTGGACAAGGCGGTGTTTGCTTCTGAATCAGCTTCAAAACGGCGGGTTGCACCCGTTTGAAAGTCAGGTTCATTACTTTTAGGATCCAATGGCGGTCGACCACCAAGTGGAGAAGCAAGCACCAATTCTGCGCCTGCATCCTTAAACACATAATAAGGTGCCGCGAGTTCCTCCAGCCAAAATCCTGTCTTCTTTCCCGTGCTGCCAAGTTGATCGTGCGATGTTAATACGATTAGAACTTTCATATCTTTCTCCTAAAATTTATTGTTGGGAAAAGTAAATGATGTTTATTTGAATTGTAGAATATTTCGAGGATGTTATATATATCATCTTTTTTACAGCCAGTTGGTCATCGTAATGAAAAAAGCTTGATAAAACAATACGGTACTAATCATCTTGAACACTAAGAAGAATGAAGGCCCCGTCAATGGATGAAACGAGAGAAGGGTAAAAGCAGCATTCAACAAGGTTTTGTTCAAGAACAATTGAACAATCTGGCCGAACGACTTAGAAAACAACAGCCCTTAATTTTGGGCTGTAATAAACTGAACGCCTAATTTAAGAGCCAATCACCCCACCATCATTTTTAGTAATCATCACGGTGGTAGCTCTTGGACGTGTAACACCATCAGAAGCTGGATAGCTAATACCAGGATGTTGAATATTAACCCACATGGTCGTGTAATCTGGACTCCAAGTAATACCCGTTAATTCACAACCTCGTGGCCCGACGAGAAAACGCTTTACTTCTTTTGTTGTCGGATTTGCACATAGCACTTGATTTGTCCCCATATTGTGCATGGCAGCGTTATCATCATCATAATCCGTCAGAATCCATAAACGTCCGTCTTGATCAAACCCTAATCCATCAGGTGATGAAAAAATATCACCATTAATATTGCCGATTAGATTTTTAGGAATAGCTTGACCCTCTTTATCAACGGACCCTTTACGTTCACCTGCTAATAAAAAAATATCCCAGACAAATTGAGTGGCCGCTGGATCAGCATCATCTTCGACAATTTTAATAATCTGTCCATGTTCATTATCAGGTCTTGGGTTGGCAGCATTGAGCTCGAAGTCTAAACCGCGTTTTGTATTATTGGTCAGTGAGACATAAACATCTAGATTATGTGGGTTGATAGTGGCCCATTCTGGTCTATCCATAGGGGTTGCGCCTAATAAATCGGCTGCTGCTCGTGCATTAACCAAGACCTCCGCTTGACTTACAAAGCCATTCTCAGCGTTAAGTGCACCTTGACCATGAACTAACGGTAACCAAACGCCAGAGCGGTCATCATTAAATCTAGCAACATACAATGTACCGTCATCTAAATAGTCATTAGTATGCGGCGTTTTTCCTTTCTCAAATCGTTGTTTTGGCACAAATTTATAAACATATTCGCCCCTCGTATCATCACCAGAATAGAACGCCATTTGACCATTTTCGGCGACTGAAGGAGCGACACATTCTCGACAAAAACGACCGAAAGCCGTTCGTTTAACCGGCTTACTGGTTGGATCAAAAGGATCGATTTCAACAACCCAACCAAAACGGTTTGGCTCATTAACAAACCCTTGGTGAGGCAAGTCATTCTTAGGAGTAGCATCATAACGCTGGTCGGCAGTATTCCAGGCGTACTTGTTCGCCTTGTTATCTGTTGAGATGCCATAACGACGATGCGATATACGTTGATTCCAATCATCTTTATTCTGATTTACAAAGTAGTTATGCCAATTTTCTTCACAGGTTAAATAGGTACCCCAAGGTGTGAAACCATTAGAACAGTTATTAAGTGTACCCATGATTTCAACGCCTTCTGGATCAGCCATCGTTTTCATTAAATCATGTTGAGCCAACGGGCCACTAATTTTCATGGGTGTTAAGTTTGAGATACGGCGGTTATAGCTAGAAGGATAGACGCGTTGCCATTGATTATCTTTGTCTTTTTTAAGTTCAATGACACTGACACCGTGGGCGGCTTGTTCTTTTTTTACCTCCTCCAATGGTCGTTTACCATCGATATAAGCAAAGCCATTTTTATGCAAGGTTGGATTTACATATTCATGATTAACAACTAATAATCCACGGTTAACATCATCAGGAAATGCAAAAAAATGCATTCCGTCATTATTATCGCCCGCTTGTTTTAACTGTTCTTGCCATGTATTGCTCGCATCTTTTTTCCAATCAACGGCACCCGTTACTACTTTGTCACCCCATGAGAAGAAGGCTTGTGCTTTATACCCATCAGCCACTACAACGCTATCAAAGTCAGGACCCGTTTGCGGCTGGATATTGTTAAAACCAATAAAAGGAATATTGAGTGGCGTTTTATCTGCTGCAAAGACAAGTTTGCTGGTTAATCCTAAGCTAAAAAAACTAATTGCGGCGGCACTTAAGCTGCCTTTCAAAAGTTGACGGCGTGTTAAGTCTAATGACTCTAACCTTGGGTTATCAGAAGGATTAATTACACGATCATCTAATTCAGATACCGTTTGATGAAAATCAGCAGGGTTTTTGTACTCAATCATGGTTAGAAGTCTCTTTATTTAAGACGATATTCGAAGGTGTTTTTTACACGTTTAACGACAACAGCCTTGCCATCAATCATTCTGGGTTTATAACGGAAGTCTTTGGTTGCCTCTAACGATGGTCGCTTAAACAACGGGTGGCATTCACCCATAATCTCAGGCGATACAACACGGCCTTGCTCATTGACATCATATTGCACAGTACAATCACCCTCGAGATTTTTCCGCATTGCACCTTTAGGGTATTTGGGCGCCGTTTTATCTATCGGTAGATACTGTTCTATCTGTTGTGCATCTCCTGTATTTTCTGCTGCCATCGCCTTTACATTATTATTCACTTTGTGAGGGGCACTTGCCGATGTAGCAGGCTTGCTGACCTTTTTATTGTCTATTAGTGTCGGTTTAGTTTTTTGAGATTTAACCTGGTTTTCTATAGGCTTAGCCTGAACTTTGGGTTTCGGTTTTACTTTTGGTTTGATATTAGGCTTTACCTGTTTTTTTACCACGGGAATAGGCTTTACTTCAGGTTCGGCTTTTTTTACTCGTTCGAAAGCTAAATCTTGTTTCACAACGGGTGGCTTTATTTCAGGCTTTAGTACAATGGGTTCTGACACTATTGGTTCAGGCTCGTTCACCATTTCAACAGGTTTAACTACCGGTTTAGGCAAGGTATACATCTGAATATTGATGGTTTTAACAGCAGCAGGTGGGTGCTCACTTACAGACCAAGAGCCAAATAGCAGAAAGGCCACTGCTCCATGTAATAAAACCACTTTCAACAGTGCTATATTATTCATTTCATTAGGAATTATGGGCGAACTGATATAGCTTAGGTTCGCCATGCTATGACTAGACATCTGGCGATTCCGTTATCAAACCAACATCATTAATGCCCGCTTGTTGCAATGCTGCTATAGCTTTGATGACCGAGAGGTAATCTGTTGATTTATCACCACGAATAAAAAATAAAAGATCGGAATGTTGCTGTTTGATCCGTTCGATTTTGGCAACCATATCATCTAAGGTCACCGCCTGATCAGATCGCAATTTAATATCCACTTCAGAACCTACATTCCAATAATAATTGCCATCCGATACTACCGATAACGTAAGAATAGTTTTTTTAGTATCGGTCGGTAATGCTTTGGCAGCGACTTTGGGCAAGTCTAACTTCACACCCTGAACTAAAAGTGGAGCGGTTACCATGAAGATAACGAGCAATACCAACATTACATCAATATAAGGCACCACATTCATTTCAGCCTTAGGTGCATATTTGGGCGTAGGCCGTTTTAACATGTCGACCTCACGCAGCTTTTGATAATGGAGTGTGATGCATAATACGCTGCAAGCGAGTAATGAACTCATTACCGAAATGGTAATAACGAGTCCCAATACTGCCAGCACGTTTACTAAGTTGGTTATAAGCCACTACCGCAGGAATCGCTGCAAACAAGCCCATTGCAGTTGCAATAAGTGCTTCCGCAATACCCGGTGCAACCGTATTTAACGTGGCTTGTTCAACTTGAGAAAGGCCAATAAATGAATTCATAATGCCCCAAACCGTACCGAATAAACCGATATAAGGGCTTACCGAACCAATCGTAGCAAGATACGATAAGCCTTTTTCCAGTTCAACTTCTTGTTCACCGATATTAACCATCATTGCACGTTCGACATTATCAACAATGTCATCTTGATACAGTGTTCCAACGGTCTTAAACTTAGAGTATTCAATCATCCCCGTTTGATAAATGCCTTCAATAGCAGGTGAGAGCATGCCTGTATCATCGCTTAGTTGTAGGCTTCTGATATCTGCCGTTTGACGAAATTGTTGTTGAAATTGGTGATTCTTCTTTTCTAGTTTACCCAGCACATTTGAACGCCAAATTATTAAATACCAACTCAACATTGAGGCTGCTACTAAAATCAGCATCACCACTTTAACCAGCATGCTAGCATCGCTGACTAGCCCCCAAATGGTCATTTCATTTAATGTATTTTCCATAACGAATTCCTATTAATATCTATTTAATTTAAGTTGTGAAGCGATGCGTGACCAAGGAATATATTTGAAGTTTTGGTTTTGCTCTGGCATCCGGTTACGACCATCTTGAACCACCAACATACCTTGATTCCAGACCCCTCCTAAATTGACGGAAGTTACATCAAGGCCATCGGTTTCAGAAGCACCATCAATACCTGCAGCTGGATTAATACCCACTTGGAATGCACCACGATAGGTAAACGGGGGCAAGGCATCAGTGATGACATAACTGTTATTACCTTGGCTTGAAATCACAAGATAACGCTCTTTCGTTCCCTGATATAAACTAATACCTTCAATATCCGCTTTTAGATTTTTACCCACCGACATAACTTTCATCATCTTAGTTGAAGCGTCAGCCCGTGCATCTAATGTCCACACGGCAACATTTTCTTCACCGATAAATAAGCGATTATTCGCATCATCTGCAACACAGCCTTCCGGTTGTGTATCAACGTTAAATTCACGTACGAGATCTGCTGATATTTGGCCCTTGGTCACTTTCATGTGATATTGGATAAAACGACCATCTTTATCATTAACGATGGTGTAAATATCACCTCGAGTGTTTTTATACATACACAGGCCATAAATATCATCAAGTGTCGTGTCTATTTCGCCTAACTCAGAAACCTCGCCGGTGCTGGGCTCAATAGCAAAAGCCTGAAGTGTATTGTTGTCACGGTTACTGGCGACAGCTAAATCAATGGGGTGATGATTGAAGTTGAAACCCGTTCGAATATCGACATTATTGATCCTGCCCACTGGCAAGCTTTGCTTGAGTTTACCTACCATGTCATAGACTAATAAGCCTCCTTGTTTATTCGTTACCAATACACGACTTTGTTCGGGAAATTGTTGATTGACCCAAATGGCAGGGTCATCAGCTGCATCGCCCAAACTAGGGACTGCATCTGTTTCAACTTCAGGCATAACAGAAGGGATAATAGATATTGATTTTGTTGCTTTTTCAATCCAGGGCAAAGTATAAAAAACCAATCCGTCATCATGCTGAATGGCAATATCTAACTTATCTTTATTGATTAGCGTACTTACGTTCTTAGGTGAGTTTAATGCAGCCAGTGAATAAACCGATTTTAAAGACCATTGTTTAGCCTGCTCGGTGTAGACCTGAAGGTCTTTGGCTTGCTCATCAATGACTAATAAACCATTCGGTATCAACTGCATGCCCAGTGCACTGCTTTTTATCTTGCCAAATGGTTGAGCTAGCGCAACAGGGTTACGAACAAGATCGGCTTCAGCATGAGCATCATAAGCCCAGATACCGACTTTTTCTTCATTTACAAACAGTAATGAAGCTGCATCATCAACCTGACAAAACTCGCTATTAGGGGGTGTGCTTAAATTACGAATTAACTTTGCCTGCTTTAAGCTGTTAGCACTGTCTGCCACCAACCATTGCTGACCCTGCCCTTCTTCACCGATCAAAAACAAGAAGCCATTCTTAACCGAGTCTTGGTATAGGCAGACGCCCTCAATTTTAAAATTAGTCTTCGGAATTCGTTGCAGATTCGTCCACTCTTTTGTGCGCTTATTAAATACTGTGACTAAAGCTTGCTGGTTTTTAGTATCCACTGTGGCCAGTAATAAACCATTTTTAACGAGTCGATGATCGATACTGCCAAAATCACCTTTGATTAAACTCAGCTGTTTGCCATCCTTATTTTCGACGGCAATTCCTTTGTGTTTGTAGGCCGTAACACGATCAGCATCTGGCATGAAGTCGATATTTTCTAACAATTGTGAGGCTTCAATTTTGTGCTCAAGCTGTTGGCCAACACGCTGTAAATCGCTATCAGCCAACACAGTAGTCGCACTTATTGCTGCGAAACAACTCAATAGAATAGTCGAGGTTTTTTTTAAACGTTCATTCATCATTCTTTTCATAATAGTTCTTTATTTTTAATGGCTTTAGAAGTCAGTTAATGTAAATCCAATTTTCAACGCAGGACCATACTCTTCATACTGAGCGTTATATGAGTTCTTACCTGTATACACATAGTAGTGTTCATCAGTTAAGTTCTTGGCTTCAAAGGTAATTTGGGCATGCTTAGTGACAAAGTAACTAGCACTGAAATCAACAAAGACTTGCGAGTCAACATACAAGTCATGCTCTTTATCTTCTATTGCTGCCACTTCTTTTAAATAGTTTGATTTGTAATTAGTTGAAATACGCATACTGAGCTTGTCATTTTCCCAACCCAGCATCAGGTTTCCAACACGCTTAGATTGCCCAGGCAAGTCAATTTCACGTTGGTTATTTTTACCACTTATCTCAGCATCAGATTGACTGAAGGTCGCATTAGCACCAATAATGACGCCACTCCAAATGCCCGGTAACCAATCGAGCTTCTGATTGTAAGCAACCTCAATACCATAAACCTCTGCTTTATCACCATTCGCAAACGTTTTAGCTTCTTTAAAGTTTTCATAAGCACCAGGCGTCTCAGCGACATCGGTGTTATAAACAAAATCTGAGATGTCTTTATAGAATACAAAAGTAGATACAGCACCTGCTCGGCCCATATAATGCTCAATACCTAAGTCCAAATTACTTGATTTCATAGGGTCGAGATCGGGGTTACCAAATTCTGCTTTATCATCATCGATGTACACACCGGGTGTTAAAGCCTCAAATGTTGGTCTTACTACCGTGTTAGTCCAAGCGGCGCGAACTTGAGTGTTGTCATCGACATAATAACGGGCATGGAGACCAGGCAATAAATCACCATAACTGTTATTTTTAGTAGTGGAAGAGAACGTTTCGCTGTCTTTATCAAAGCTAGTGCCTTGCGCTTTAAAATCAGTGTGCTCATAACGCAAGCCGGTGATAATGGTCCAGCTATCTAAATCTAGCGTATTCATCACATAAGCAGCATCAATATCTTCATGCATTTCAAAATCATTAATGCGTGAATCTTCTTCATTGTATTCTTTAGTGAGATTACCCAGCTGCGATGTTAATTTCTGCGTGCTGATGGCTGGACCAAATTGATTCAAACTGTAATCTACACTGCCTGAAGTCACATCCGCTAAGGCTAAATTTCCCTCATAAGTCCATGCTTCGCCATCATTTGTTTTTTCGCGACGAGAGAGCTTGCTACCAAATTTAACTTGTGAAGCATAACCATTAACCTCAAAATCACGTGCTATATCAAATTTAATATTCTTTTCAGTATCTTCAGTATATTGGTTTTCCAATTCGACCTTATCTAAGGTGAAATTAGCGGGGTTATAGTAGCTACTACTAGCCGTTAAATGCGGTTGGCGATTATCGGTAAAACCAACATTATTAAATGAATCACCTTCAAACTTTGCTTTGGCAATATGATCAGGGGTGTCTTCACTAGATTGGCTATAACCAATTTGGCCATTAACAGTCCACAGCCCAATGGCTTTATCACCACCAAACACAAACGACTTAACTTCTTGGGTTTCTTTTCGATCTTTTAATTCACGCGTACCCTCTGCATCATTACCTATTTCACCGGCTGAAAGTGCATCATCAAATTTAATAGAAGCGGCTTGTCGTGTTTCAGTATCACTAAACTTACTATATAAGGTACGTAAGTAGAAATTGGTCTCGTTATCGTATTTATAGTCAAAGTTAAGACCAAAACCAAGGCGCTCACGTGTTATTTGGTAATCACGCTGATCAAATTCTTCTAATTTAGCGCCATCACTAAAATCCCAAGCCCCACCGGTTTCAACATTATCTGAACCAAAGTCACGCTCTTGCCAGCTCAATGCAGCAGCAATACCTAAGTTATTCGTCCCGTTACCTACACTAAAAATATCACTGACAGCACCTGAGCCTTTCGGGCTGGTTTTTTCGACATTGCTATCGTAGTTTCCCTCACCTGATAGCGTGTAAAACAAACCGTCATGATCAAAGGCAGATAAGCTTCTTACATTGATTGTCCCTCCTAGTGAATTAGCATCCATGTCAGGTGTCAGCGTTTTTACTACTGATAATGATTGAATCAATTCACTCGGTAATACATCTAACGCAACCGCGCGGGTACCACTTTCAGGAGAAGGGATGTTGGTGCCATTAATGGTGACATTATTTAATTCAGGGGCCAAACCACGTACGGAAACAAAGCGACCTTCACCTTGATCTTGTTCAACAGACACACCGGGTATGCGTTGCAATGCCTCAGCTGCATTATCATCAGGTAACTGGCCAATACCATCAGCATGAACCACACTTTCAATACTGTTTGAATTGCGCTGCTCTTTTAAGGCCTTATCAACTTGTGCTGCTTGGCCAAACACTTGAACCGTTTCTAAGTTCACTTCTTCGGCAAAAGTAACATTATTAGCACCGAAACTGCTGGCCATTGCTAACCCAAGTAAGGTTCGTTTAAACAAGCGCGGTTGCGTGTTATCTAGGTGAATATTCATTGCTTTGTATCCTGCAGTCATAAGTTAAGATGACGCACAGTCTAGTTTCACAAAATGACAAAGATGTGACAGAAAAACCCAAAAACATATTAAATCAATGACTTACATAGTTACCCTTGTAGGTAATGAGCTCATTTGACTCAATACAGACTTCCCATTTTGATATTAAAAACGCGATGGAGCACACAGTAATACTGGTGCAACAGTATCTTGAAGAGATCACAGTTCATAAACCGTTATGATTATTATCATTTTTCACACACTATTTATGAGCTAATTTGACTACTCACCTGTAATTAACTTGTCATACTTATCGCGTAACTTGCCAACCATATAAAGCATTTTCAGGTTAAAAGGTTCCGCAAGTTAATGAAAAACAGTCTATTTTTATACCGTTCTTACTGTTATGGATTGGTCGCCGCATTAATCATCGGCACCAGTATTTTTATCTACAATGGTAATACTAAAGCGACCAGTGAGATCAGTTGGCTGGATGTGTTTTCTGAAGGCGGCATGGTGTTACTAGCCACGTTTTGGTTGATTCTATTATTACGTAGCAGACCGGCTGGGCGGGTCACCCAATTATTAGCCCTAGGGTTATGCGGTATTGTTTTTTCATGGTCAATGGACTTTCTAGATGAGTTTTTACGTTTACCTTCAACTCTATTCTGGCGTCATTGGTTAGAAAGTCTGCCAATACCTGCATCATTATTATTTTTAAGTATTGGTATCTATCATTGGCATCAAGAAGAAATGGCCATCAGCGCACAAATGGTGAAGCGCGAACGCTATTTTAGGGAGCACCGCTTTTTTGACAAGTTAATTCCTGTAGGTAGTGCAGCGTATCTACGTGAACAGCTAAAGCTATCACTTAGCGAAGCTAAAAAAGAACAGCAAGCACTGGCACTTATTGCGATTGATATTAATGACTTTAGTGCAATTAACCGGATTCATGGCAGTGAAGAAGGTGATCATATCTTGCAATTACTATGTCAATTATTACTTATTAACCTGCGAGATGATGATTTGATCTGCCGCCTTGCCGGTGATCGTTTTGTGGTTATTTTAAGTAATACCGACGAACATGAAGCGAATGAAACGAGTCGCGATTTACAACGTGCCGTAGCCAACTTCACTTATCGTAATAAACAAACTAATCAACGGATAACGCTGTCTGCATCGGTTGCTGTCACGATGGCGCAGACAGATGATTCTGATTCCTTAATAAAACGTTTGAACCTTAATTTGGCCAATGTTAAACAACTTATACAACATGCTGTTTAATAATGGTTATTGAGCAAAAAATTCGATCTTATGATATCGATACCGCCTTTATACCCGCTCACTACCAGCCAGCTATCCTAATTCATCAGGCTTTATCACGTGATATCGATAGCCGCCAATTATTACGTGGCACACGTATTCGCCTAGACGATATTGAATCATCTGATACCTTAATTAGCCCCGATCAATACTTGACACTTATTGCCAATAGTCGAAAATTATTAGCCGCTGATGACACAAGCTTTATGTATGCTCAGCAGCTATTGCCAGGGGCTTTTGGCTTTTGTAGCCAAGCATTACAACAGGCTTCTAATTTTCGCCAAGCAATGGACATTGTCTGCGAGTTTCATGCGATTTTATCGCCCCTACAAACACCACGCGTTTATGAAACTGACGAACACTTTTGTATTTATTGGCAAGATAGCTGTAGCACTAGAGAACATGTCTTTTTAATAGAAGTTGCTATGACAGCCATTATCTCAATGGTGTCATGGTTAGCCCGTGAAAAAGTAAATTGGCAATGTGATTTTACCCACCTAGAACCTGATTATATCGAACAGTATTGGGTTAATATCGGACACGATTTAAGCTTCAACCAACAAATGAACTGCATGCGCTTGTCTAAATCTTGGGTCGACAAACCATGGCCCAATCCGGCTCCACTGAGTATTCAAGCGAGCCTAAGAGAGAGTCGAAAGCAATTGGCCCAACTGAAAAGCCATCAAAGTTTTCTAGACCAAATCTATAACTATATCTTTACGAATATTTCCAAACCTCTCAATCTAGATAAAGTGTCGATGGCCTTTGATATTAGTCCCGCATCGATGAAACGTAAGCTAAAAAAACACGACACCACATTCCAAGAACAAATTGATTTAGCGAGAAAAAACACTGCCATTTATTTGTATAGCGTTAAACATTTCAATAATCAGCAAATTGCTGAATATTTGTGTTTTAACGATATGAATAATTTTAGACGTGCATTCAAACGCTGGACAGGGATATCACCTTATATCTTGTTTGCTCAATAAATAAACGACATCAGTTTTGAGATCGGGATAATCTTGACCATATCTTCTAGCACCACTCATCATTATTTAACTATGCAGCAACCGCTAAACAAACAGGCCAGCGCTGTAGCCTGAAGACCATGCCCATTGGAAATTATAGCCGCCTAAGTGCCCTGTTACATCCAACACTTCGCCGATAAAATAGAGTCCTGCTTGCTGTTTAGCTTCCATTGTTTTGGAGCTAATGCCATCAGTATCAACCCCACCTAGCGTGACTTCCGCTGTTCTATAACCTTCGGTCGCCGACGGTTTTAAAATCCAACTATTAAGATGTTCGCCAATGGTTGTTAACTGTTTATCACTAAATTCAGCTAAAGCTAAATTTGCAGCATTAGGCCACCACAAAGCTTGTAACTCACTCACCAAGGTCTTCGATAATTTATAACTTAAGATGGTTTTTAACTGACTTTTACCATGTTGCTGTTTTGCTTCTAGTAGCCATTTTGTTGCATCAAAATGAGGCAATAAATCGATCGTTATCTCATCACCGGGCGACCAGTAATTAAATATCTGCAAGATAACTTTAATGCAATTTTACGGTACTCAATAACCCTGATTGGAAGTTTTCTATTAGTAATTGGTATTGGTATTATTTTAATAACTAATTTAGTCTCATCGGACTATACTATTACATTCACATCAACTACATTAGGAATCTACATAGATGACATTTCATTTATTGGTTGGTTGTCTTCACCAATCGGAAGTATGCTTCTTTATGGAGTATGGTATAAAAAGATCAATTCATATCTCTTAAACGTGTTTAGAAAAATATTGGGATTTACGAATCAATTATTGATGAACCTAAAGGTATTTACTTCAAAAGCGTTAATTCAATTAAAAAATCTTTTAATTTCAATTGCTGA
>LAZR01001573.1_pt1 | contig 14304 bp, 13 predicted proteins | sample 329461 | NCBI WGS metagenome assembly LAZR01 (sample SAMN03002196, study PRJNA259156) | marine sediment metagenome | biome: sea floor; feature: Hydrothermal impacted sediments; material: marine sediment; isolation source: Loki non-amplified sample from Loki's castle hydrothermal vent sediment ...
GCGTACAGGTGCCCATACCCGACCACCCGATGGCTGCGCTGCTAGAGAATCCCAACCCGCACTATCCCGGTGAGCTTTTGATACAGGCGGTATTGATGGACCGGACGTTGACAGGCAACGGCTACATTCTCAAAGAGCGGAATGGCTTCGGCATGCCGATCGCTTTGTGGTGGGTGCCCGCTTCGACTATCGAGCCCAAGTGGCCGCAGGATGGGCTCACGTTCATCAGCCATTATGAGTACAAGCCCCAGGGCAACCCGATAGCGATTCACCCCGACGATGTGATCCATTTCCGCCACCTGGGCATCGACCCGAGCAACACGCGCAAGGGCATCTCGCCGCTGGCCTCGCTCTGGCGCGAGATATTCACCGACGATGAGGCGGCCAATTTCTCGGCGTCGCTTCTCACCAACTTTGCCGTACCGGGCATGATTGTGTCGCCGAGCGACGATTCAGAGCTCACCGACGACGAAGCGAAGGTTATCAAAGAGGGCTTGATGCAACGGTTCGGGGGCGACAAACGCGGCGAGCCGGGCATATTCAGCGCCAAGACAAAGATCGACGTCGTGGCCTGGTCGCCCCAACAGCTCGACCTCGGGATGCTCCGCCAGATCCCCGAGGAGCGCGTGTCGGCGGTGCTGGGCATTCCGGCCGCCGTCGTGGGCCTGGGCACTGGGCTACAGCAGACCAAAGTAGGCGCGACCATGCGCGAAATGCGCGAGATGGCCTACGAGTCCAACATCGTGCCCACGCAGCGGCTCATGGGCGCCGAGCTTCGCACCCAGCTACTCGTGGACTTTGAGTCCGACATCACGCGGTTTCGCGTGGGCTTTGACACAACGGACGTTCGTGTCTTGCAAGAGGACGCCGATAAGCTCTGGGAGCGTACAGGCAAAGCGGTCGCGGGCGGCTGGCTCATGGTCTCGAGTGCAAAGAAGCTCGTCGGCGAGTTGCCTTTGCCCGGTGACGACGTGTATCTGCGCAGCATAGCGACCATAGAGGTAGGCCCCGACGCCGAGCCATTCCAGATCGACGCATCTGAGGGCGGCAAGGCGCTGTTGGGTGACGACGCCATCTGGGCAGGCAAAGCGGCATATCCAGGTGAGGCGAAAGCGACGGCGACCCAGCGCAGCCTCGTGCGCCAGTTCCGACGCGAGGCCACCAAAATCGCCCGCGAGTGGGCCAGAGAGCTCGACGGCGCATTCATCGATCTGGCCGCAAGCATCGAAATCGAGGTGTTCCCAGGCGGCAAGGCCCTCGGGCAGGGCGACAACGGCAACGGCCACAAGCAGGGCATCGGGCCGCCGCATATCGAGAGCGTCACTCTCGAGGGCGGCGAGCTGGTCGAGGTCACGATACCCGACGGCATCGAAAAGGACCTGTTCAAGGGTATGTACGAGGCGTTCTACAGCCTGATCCTCACCACGACCGACGCGACGATTGCCACCACGCTTGGCATAGAGATCGGTGTGAATCTGGAGGACCTGGTCGCGCGTGGCTTTATCGCAGAGGGCGGCCAGAAGATCACGCAGATTAAAGAGCAGACCCGTACAGCCGTGACCAAAGCCCTGGCCGAAGGACGCGCGGCAGGCGACGGCGCGCAGGCGCTGGGCCGTCGCATCCGTGGCATGGTAGAGGGGCGCGGCATGTACCCCGGTGTCTACAAGCGGGGCTTTGACGCAGCCAAAGCCCGCGGGTGGGGCGATGTGGCCGCGGAACAGGCGGGTGACAGGGCGGCGCGGCAGTACAGGGCAGAGACGATCGCGCGCACAGAGACCAAGACGGCGCAGAATCAGAGCACCGTTCTGTCGTACCAGGCGAACCCCGTCGTCATCGGCATCACCGTGTTTGACGGCGCTGAGTGTGGCTGGGACGGTCACGACGACGAACTGAAAGCGAACGGCAGACAAATATCATTCGCGGAGGCCTCGGAGACGCCGCTATCGCATCCGCGGTGCGTGCGTAGTTTCGGACCGACAATCAGGAGCGAAGCAGAATGAACATCGCTTTGCAGCGGTCCACGAGACGCCGATTCTATTGGCGGATCTTGCAAGCCGCGGTAGAAATCTATGGCACATGTAGACTCAGGAGCGGGCGAGCGAGTAGTATGCGCGGGGCGCTTGATCTTATTTGCGGGCAAATACAACTCTATGAGCAGATGCGCGTGCAGGAGTGAAGCAGATGGAAGTCAAGCGATTCCGGTCACAGCTTAAACTGCTCGGCGACGACGCGCCCGAGGGTTCTGTACAGGCCGTGTTCTCGACGTTCGGCATTCGGGACCTGGGCGACGACGTGACGCTCAAATCGTTTTTCACGGACGGCCAGGAAATCGCCATGTCGAGCTGGGGGCATATGTGGAACAACCTACCCCCCGGCAAAGGCGTGATTCGCGTCGGCGAAAAGACAGCGGTGTTTGATGGTCAGTTTTTCATGGACACAGTTAGCGGCCAGGAACACTACAAGACGATCAGGAACCTAGGCGGGCTCCAAGAGTGGAGCTTTGGCTACGAAACGCTCAAGTCGCACATGGGCGACCATGATGATGACATAGAGCGCCAAGCGCGGTTTCTCGAAAAGGGCGAAATCTATGAGGTCGCCCCCGTCCTGATTGGCATGAATCGGGACACTTACACAGTAGGTATCAAGGGCGGACGAACCTTTGCCGACGAGCTTGACATGGCGCTTGCTGCTATGTCGTCGCTCGTTGAGCGCTCGCAGTCGCTTGCTGGCTTGCGAGCCAAAGATGGGCGCACGCTCTCAGATCGTAAACGCGAACAGTTGACCAAGGCACTGGCGGACCTCCGGGACATAGCAGCGCAGCTTGACGCGCTGCTGAAGAGCCAGGAAGGCGAGCCGACAGTTGACGGTCTCGCGCTGTTCGCACAGTTCCAACGTACACGAGCCACGCTACTCGGCGTGGCGATGGAGGCATAATGCCAAACGCAGTATTGGTAGAGAAGCGCAACGAGCTGATGGCGCGGCAAAAGGCGCTGCATGACATGTTCGAGACCGCGGGACCCGACTTTGACTTTTCCAAGGTCGAAGCCCTCAAGGCGTGCGCTGACAGCAAAGCGCGAGTAGAAGAGATCCAGCGCTTGAACCTGGAGCTTGACGCGCTGGTCGATGAGGTCAAGGCACTCGCCGAGATGGAAGGTCTCGCGAGAGGCGTCGCGCAATTGGGCGGCATGCTCAAGGCGGGCACTGGCGGCATGGTCCACGCCGAGCCCCAGCAATCTGAGGGCAGCGTCCTGGTAGCCACAAAGAGCATGGGCGAACTGTTCACGGAGTCAAAGGCGTTTACGGCTTACGAGCAGGGCATGGGCGTGGGGCCAATCGCCACGACGAAGATCGACCTGCAACGGTACTGGGAAACAAAAACCCTCTTTGAGACCGGCGCAGGAATCCTGCCCGAGTCGCTGCGTACAGGCAAGATCGTCATGAGTGCGCAGGCGCCCATCCGTGTGGTACAGATTATCCCCAAAACGACCACGACCATGGCCGCTGTGGTGTTTATGAAGGAAACGACGTTCGTCGGCGGTGCTGCGGAAACGAGCGAGGGCGCCACCTATGGCGAGGCTCAGTTCGAGTTGACGCCGGACAGCGAGACCGTCTATAAGTTCGGCGTATGGATCCCCGTCACCGACGAGCAGTTGGCAGACGTGTCCTATGCACGGGACTATCTCAACAACAGGCTCAGTCTAGGGTTGGATCTGCGCCTCGACTCCCAGCTTCTCACGGGCAACGGTGCGGCCCCGAACATTCGCGGTGTGCTGAACTTTTCGAGCATCCAGACCTATGTCAAGAACGCGGACGCCGCAGACGAGCCCATCCCCGACGCCATCTATCGCGCTATGGTCAAGGTGCGCGTGACAGGTCGGGCCAATCCGACCGCAGCCATCTTCCACCCGAACAACTGGCGCGACATCAGACTGTCACGTACTGGCGACGGGGTGTACATCTGGGGCCAGCCGCAGGAGGCAGGCCCAATGCGCATCTGGGGCTTGCCCGTGGTAGAGACCACTGGCATGACCGAGAACACCGCGGCTGTGGGGGACTTTGCGCAGTACAGCGAGCTCGCCATGCGGTCGGGCATCGACTTCCAAGTGTCGAATAGCCACGCTTCCTATTTCACAGATGGCAAGCTGGCCATTCGCGCAGACTTCCGCCTCGCGTTCATCAGCTATCGAGATACGGCGTTCTGCAAGGTTACGGGCCTCAACACGTAGACCATAACGAGTAGCGCAAGCAGAGGAGGGCCGCCCCTCCTCTCGCGCAAGGAGCACAAACTATGTTTGACAGAAACACGCGAAGGCTGGCGCTACTCATAGCAGCGCTGGTCATCGGCCTGATCGTAATGGGGCTCTACACGCCCGCCGTCTTTGCACAGGGTTCCCAGGGCCTGCAGGGGCCGCAAGGGGTGCAAGGCATCCAGGGCGTGCAGGGCATTCAAGGCCCGCCTGGACCGCCAGCGGGGCCAGGACTCAAAGAGGGCGCAGATGAGTGGTTTGCCGACGGACCGCTCTACGCCTACACCACGCGGATTCGACGCGAGAACGGCGGCGCCCAGCTCACTGTGGCGGCGCGCGGAGAGATCGAGATACGGAGCCTTGGGCGTCTCGACATCCAGCCCGGTGCCATCGTCACGTTCGGCGCCTCGGTGTTGTTCACCGATACGCTCACCGCTGAGGATGTGGTCATCACTGACACGCTCACGGGCACCGGCGATTGGTACACCACGGGGACTATCGGTGCCGGGGGTGCTATCACAACTGCTGCTGGCGTCGACGCTCAGGGCGGAAACTATGTCATGCAGGAAGACGAGTATTTCGAGAACGTCGTAAACGGCTCGATAGTGTTCGGCATCAGCGGCCAAGGCGAGTACACCGCGACATCGACCGCCTGGTACTTTTTCGCCAACGAGGTCTTTTTCGACGCAGATGGAAACACGAGTTTGCATGCCGATGCGGATGATGTCATCGACATCACGGTAGGCGGCGCGCTTGATTTCACTATCGAGGCCAATGTTCTGAATATCCTGTCAGGTAGTCAGCTCCAAGTCAACACTATCAATGAGGAGACGGCCAACGCGGGCGTCACTATTGAGGGCGCGCTCATCCGCGACAGCGGCGCGGCCTTTGGTGCCAACATCACGGTCACGGGGGCGATCAGCGCCACGGCTGCGGTGCAGGCAGCAAGCGGGTTCGGCGGTGACACCATCGATGAGCTGCGGGCTGACCAGGGTGTGACTGCGGACGGCGTGCTTCTGAAAGACGGGGAGGTCGTTTCGACCGGAGCTATCACGGTCGCGTTTGGGAGCCTCCTGTACGCCAGTGAAATCGTTGAGGCGAGCACCGACGAGGGTGTGAATATCGAGGGGTCGTCGCTCATAGACAGCGACATCATCGCGGGAGCTGCGCTCACGACTACGACGTTCATGGAAATCGGGACGTGGCTGCGACCCTCGCTACAGTCAACTCTCGTGGTAACGGACGGCGGGACTATTACGCCGACAGGGACATATCAGCCGATCTCGGCAGTCGCAGCAGTCGGGCTAGACGACATCGCGATTATGTCTGATGGCGACGTGCTAGTGCTCACGAATGTTGGTTCTAATGCCGTGACGATCACTGACACGGGCGTGATCATGCTCTCGGGTGACATCGCACTTGGTCAGTATGATACCCTCACGCTGCTCTGCGACGGTACGAACTGGAAACAGATCGCGACAAGCGACAACTAGGCGGCATAGCCGCAAGGAGCAACAAACATGCGACGTAAACTACTGGCTGGCGGGGGCATCCTCCTGGTCGTTCTCATTCTCGTGGCTGTGATCGTCACAGCGGTTCCGATGGCGGTCTTTGCGACCGTGGCTGTGGACACGCCGCAAGATCTTGTGGTGACAGCCATCACCGCAACCTATACGGCCATGACCAACGCGTCCGATGGCGTGGACTTTGCGAACAACGGGCGCGTGTTTATCCACGTCAAGAGCACCTATACTGCGCTGCAGGAAATCACTATCGTGACGGCGAAAACATACCGTGGCTATGCCCTAGCGGATCAGACCTTCGAGATCCCCGCCAGTGGCGAGAGCTTTATCGGGCCATTCCCTGCGGACGTGTTCAATGACAGCTCAGGCAACGTGAACGTCCAAGCCGTGGGCGCGGTCTTCCCGCTGTCATTCACAGTCGCGGCGATTCGCTACTAACGTGTGCAAGAAGCGGTCTCGGGGCGGCTCAAAGATGCGTCGCCCCGCTGAGGACAAGGCGCTGAGGTTGCGCGAGGACAAGGACGATGGCGATACTGACAAACGACCAGCTCTCCGATCACCTGCAGCACGATCTATCCGACCCGGCGCTGTCGCAACTCAACGACGCTGAGACGGCAGAGATCGAGCGGCGCTTCGGGGCGCTAGACACAGTGACGGAGCTGTTGCCGGGTGGCGAGTTCATGCTGATCCTCAAGCAACCGTTGGGCAGCGCCGGTATCACCTCAGTCACGGAGACCGTTGGCACAACCGACACGGTACTCGCGGCAGACGACTATCGCCTGTGGTACGGCGGCGCCATGCTAGAGCGCCTGGAGGACGGCACCAACCCGCGCAGCCGCTGGGGGGACCGGGTGTCTGTTGTCTACGTGCCTGAGAACAGACTGGCCCAGCGCCGACTTGTGCTGATCCAGTTGGTAAAGCTGGCTTTCGAGTATCGTGGCCTCAAAAGCGAGAATGTTGGCGCAGGGGACCACAGCATGACGGCGCTGGACTATACCACAGAGCGCGAGAACATCCTGCGGTCTCTAGTGCCGCGCGGGTTCGTGTGCGCATGAGTGTTATATCGAGAATGCGGCATCGGGCCGACATCTGGCGGGACGATAACCTGGGCGAGACCGATCCGCATGGCGGCCCCGTCGCGTCCGACTTTCAGCTCTACGCGGCGTCTCAGGTCTGCTACGTCTACCAGCCCCGGCTTGGCGGCGAGACGCAGGGCGACCGCAACGTCAACATCTATACGTGGCAGATGCTCATACCGCAAGGCGTGGACATCACGGAACAGGACCAAGTGCGCAACGTGACCAACCGCGTCGGGGCAGAAATCACGAGCCACACGTTCAACGTCATCCAGATCGTGCGCAGACCGCAACACTACATTCTGACGCTAGAAGCCGTGACCTCGGGAGCAACATGACAAAGCGCGTCACCTGGCACGGGGACAAACTCATGCGGCGCATCGACAAGGCGCAGCGCGAGGCCATTGATGAGACAACCGCCTCGGCGGCTCTGGCGGCGCAAGGGGATCTCTACCCCGGCCACGGTCTCATCACGGGGCTGCTGCAAGGGTCTGTCAAAGCCGAGCAGGCGCGGCGCACGCGCAAGGGCTACTCGGGGCGCTGGGGCAGTTTTGACGTTCTCTATGCCGTCTTTATCGAGATCCGCTACGGGTTCTTGCGCAAGGCGGCAGAGGGCGAATACCCGAAGCTCGCGGGACGCATCAGGGCGCGGCTATGACGATACAGGATCCCATCGCAGCTTTGCGCACGTTTCTGCTGGCGGACAGCGCGATAGCGGCTCTTGCGGGAACGCGCATTCATGGCAACGAGAGCCCCGTCACTGAGGCGGGCCTCCAGCCGCGCTATATGCTCGTGTTCCGGTTTGCACCGGGCAGCATACCAGAGCCCGACGTCCCTCTGTTCGTACCGCGGATCGACTTTGAGACCTACGGAGAGACACCGTATCAGGCGGTGACGCTATATCTGGCGCTGCATGATGCACTCAAGCAGCTGTCGCGCGACGTACACAACGACACCCTGCTGCACGGGGCAATCCGGCAAGCAGGGCCTTTATCGCAACGAGACGTGAACACCCACTGGCCGTTTGTATGGTCAAGCTGGCACGTGTGGGTCGGCGAAGTCAGTACAGCATAGAGGTGAAAACATGACGAACGTAGAACCGTTTGAGCTGATCGTTGGTCCAGGCTACGTCTGGATCGGTCCCGTGGGCGAGACAATGCCCGCCATCGACGCGGCAGTAGCGGGCAGCTGGTTTGACTGGGGCAACACAGACGGCCCAGTCACCATCACGCACGGGCGCAGCGAGAACATGATCCGGCACAACCAGTCGGCCTTGCCACAGAAAGAGGTGCTGGTTGAGGCGACTGAGACGGTGGCTTTCAGCATCGCCGAGCTGGACCTGGAAGCTTACGCCAAGGCGCTGCAAAACGCCGGGGTCACGACTACGGTGGCTGGCGGCGGCGATGCGGGTCAAAAGAGCTTCGCAATCGCCCCGACGCACTCGCCACAGTTCGCGTTCCTGATTCGGGTGCCCTCTGGCCATGAGGATGGCTACATGCAGTACGAGTATGACCGCGGTAGCATGGCAGGCAACCACGCGCTGGCGTTCACGCGGGGCGACAAAACCATCATCCCGATGGAACTGCATATTTTTGAGAGCACGGGCGTTCCGGGTCGGTTCGGAGTGGTGAGGGCGTTCACCGCGACAGCGGTATAGTCCGATGGGTAGGTCACGACATGGCCAGCAACCTGGGCGCGGCTCGGGCGCGCTGGCCATGTACATATAGCAGAGAAGGAGAGAGACAATGCCGAGCGGACGGAACACGACGGGAGCAGCGGCGAGTAAAACACGAGTGCGGAAGGCTACGACGCGGAAGACACGAGGGCGCAAAAGCCTGCTGAATCTGACTACGGTCATCGCACGGCCCGTTATCACCGTCGACGACGTGGAGTATGATCTGGTCACGAGCCAAAGAGCGGACATTGTGATGATGCACCAGGCCGTCGAGATTAGCGAGGCGTTTGGGGATACAAACGATATTAAAAAGGCCGTCGCAGCAAAAGACTGGGCAGAGGCGCGGGCAATACAGATCCGGATAGACAACGCGCAAAACGAGCTAGTTGCCTTGATAGTGCCCACGCTGCCCCAGGACGTTCTGTTGCGCCTTGCGCCGGCTGGCAAATCCGCCATCATCTCGGCTTTTACGGGGGGGGTGGCGAATCAGCCACCAACGGAGACGCCGAGCCCGGAGAGCCCCCAGACTGGGGAGAATGGGTCCCCCGACTCCAAGAGCGATACCACGCCGGAGACCCAGCCGCCTGGCTGAGTATGCCGATGTGGCTGCTCACCTGTTACATGCAGATGCTCCCTCGCCTCCAGGCTGAGGGGGCGCTGCAAGCCGTCCAGGTCCGCAACGCCTCGGATGTGAACGTCGACAGAGCAGCGCGCTCCCGCATCATCCGACGTTGGCAGACTATCGCGAATGGCGGGGAGCCCGCGCATCATGGGGCCTGGCTGAGTGATATGACGCCAGCACAGCAACGCGCTGCGCTTGTACGCGTGGGCCTACAGGTCGTGAACTAGGGGATCATGCCGAACGAAGAGGTCATCGGAACTGCGGTACTCGAGCTGACGACTGATGACAGCTCGCTACGCAAAGGTCTCGCCAAGGGCGAGCGGGACGCTGGCGAGTGGTCCGAGGACGTTGGCGAACAGGTTCGCGGGTCCCTTGGTAGCGTCCTGAGCGTCGCGGGCGGTATGATTGCCGTCCAGGGCATTCGTGCCATTGGGGCAGGCATCTCAGAGATGCTCAAGACGGCAGTGCGGCTTGAGCCCGTGCGCGACACCTTCGAGAACCTGATCGAAACTGTGGGCGGCGAGGGCGTGGCTGCTATGGAGGCCATGCGGGACGCAACCCGCGGCATGGTCGACGATGCCGCGCTGCTGGCGGCGGGGTCCCAACTGCTAGCCATGGGCATTGCCGAGTCGACCGCGGGCCTGGCAGACCAGATCGAGGTGGCTACCCAACTCGGCGCGGCCATGGGCAGGACCGCCGCTCAGTCAATTGAGGACTGGGCGCTGCTCAACGCCAATATGAGCTTCCAGCGCCTTGACTTTTTCGGCATCTCAGCGGGCAAAGTCCGGGCGCGTGTCAACGAACTCATGGCCACCGTCAAAGGTATGTCGCGCGAGCTGGCATTCCAGACGGCCACGATGGAAGAGGCGCGCGTCGCCATGGCGCGCGTGGGCGAACAGGGCATCGGGACTGCCGCCGATCTGGCGCGGGTCGCAGCGCAAACCCAGAACGTCAAGACGCTATTCGGCGAGGTCATCGTCTCCGCTCTCGAGGTGAGCGGGGCATTTGGCACGGTATCCAAGGCGCTCACGGCTCTCCGCGAAAACCTGGAGCGCGGCCAAACAGTCCAGGAGCTACAGCAGGGGTTCAAGAATCTCAAGGACTCGGGCGCCATTACGGTGCAAGAGTTCGCGACGCTGCGCGGCGAGACGAACGCGCTACAGCTCGCGCTCCGCCGTGGCCGCATCGACGCTGACGAGTTCGCAGCCGGACTGGCCGATCTGCAGGCTATGGCCGCAGATATGGCCGCCGTCACCACCACCGTCGCCAACGACGTAGACCGTTGGGCTGTATCCCTCAAGGCGGCTCAAGACGAGGCGCGAGAGCTCATAGACGTTGACCTCCCCGGCTTCGCGCGGCAGTCTCAAGTCGCCTTCGACACCTTCGAGCGCGACATGCGCGAGCTGTCTGTCCTCATGGGCAAGACGGACCTTACCGCTGCGCTAGAGGATGCCCTAGATGCTAAGGCAATAGGCGACGCCATCCGCGACATGGGCGTGCGCGCTGCCCAGATCATGGAGGACATCCAGGCCGACTTTGCCGCCATCACGGAGCAAGGCGCGGACCAACGGCGCGAGATCCTGTTCGCGCACAACCTCGACCAGCTCCAGGCGCAGGCGCGATTCGACAACGAGTTCGCGGCGCTGACAGCGGCCGGACGCACAGAGGACGCCAACAACCTGGCCGCGAGCTTCGACAATCAGCGGGCGTTGACCGATCGCCAGCTCGCCATCCGGCTACAGTTGCAAGAGCGGTCTATTCTCCGCGAGAAGATCGTCCAGGCCAAAGCCTATATCGCCGAACTGACAGAGCAGGGCGACCAGATACGGCGCGTGTTTGCCACGGAGCTCGCCGCGTCTGAATCGTTCCAAGATCTAGAAATCCAGACGCAGCAAGACATCCTCGACGTGATATTCGAGGGCGGGTCGGAGCAATTGCAGCTCGAAGCCAAGATGGCGGAGGCCCGGCGCGAAATCAGCGCACAAATCAGCGCGGGCGTCATCACCGACGCCATCACGGTACAAGAGGCCCTCAACGCCATCATCGGCGGTGATCTGCAATTGGCAAAGGACCGGCTTGCCGACCTGCAAGGCATCCTCGACAACTGGAAGCCCGACCTCCCGCCCCTGCCCACATTCGACCTAGGGGACGTGGACGGCGACGGTGGCGGGACAGAACGCCAGATAGCCGAGACCGTCACCAAGCCCCTGAGCCAGGCCGTCAACGAGATAGCCCGCGCCATCACGGCAGCCAAGGGCGCTATCGAGGATCTGATTGGCTTCGAGCTCGGCGAGGGCGTCGAGCAGGGATTCGATGAGCTGGGCCGGTTCGTCGCGCTGGGTATCACCAAGTTTCAAGGGTGGTTCGAGGATGATCCGGGGCTTGAACCTGCGCTCGACGCCATCAAAGATCTGTTCGGGCCCGTCGGTGAGCTGCTACAACTCCTCAGCATCGACGTGTCGAAGCTGGCCACGTTCGCGGGCGACTTTCTGCCCGAGGCGGAGCGGTTCGTTTCTCAGATCCGCGACTTTACCGCGGTGGTCCAGCCGTGGCTTGCCGACGTCGCTGAGTTCTGGGGCGTGGAAGAGGTCGAGCTTTGGGCTGAGGCCGCCAAGCACCTCAAAGCGTTTTTCGGCATCATGCCGGACCTCGCCAAGATCGCCCCCGTAGAGGGGCCCGACTTTACACGGGATGCTATCCGCTACATCTCGCAGCTCCGCGAGTTTGGCGGTATCATCCAACCATGGCTCGCCGCAGTCGTCGAGTTCTGGACCGTCGAGCGCGTCGAGGAATGGGCAGCAGCGGCCCAAAGCCTCAAGGGCTTTTTTGCCATCTTCCCCGACCTGTCCAAGATCCAGCCTGTCGAGGGCGAGACGTTCTCAGACGATGCGCTGCGCTACGTCTGGCAAGTCCGCGAGTTCGTCATGTTCGTCAAGCCCTGGCTTGAGGACATCGTCCGTTGGTGGACGCCCGAGCTGGTCGCGCAATGGGGCGAGGCCGCACAGCAGGTTGCCAAGTTCTTTACGCTGATGCCCGATCTGAGTTTGGTTGCGCCGGTAGAGGCGACCACATTCACGGCGGACGTCTCACGCTACGTCTGGCAGATACGCGAGTTTGTGAAGAATGTCAAACCCTGGCTAGAGGATGTGGCAAAGTGGTGGACGCCTGCCAAGGTCGAGGAGTGGGCTGGCGTAGCGCAGAATCTCGCCAAGTTCTTTGACCTCATGCCCGACTTTTCGGTGGTCACGCCGTTCCCCGGCGATTTCAAGACAGCCTTCCGCGCCTTCGTGGCAAACATCGACATAGCCGCAACGGAGCTGATGCGCGAGCTAGAGCGGGTCCGTACCGGGCCGCTGGGCGACGTGCTAGAAGAGCTGGCATTAACGGCAGACCAGCTCGGGTCTGTGCTGGGCCTCCTCAGTCTCGCCAGTATGTTTGAGGACCTCCAGCGGGTCAAGAAGCTCAAAAAGGGCGAGCGCCGCACGGCGCTGTCAAACGTCGTGGTCGTCTTTATCGAGCAGCTCAAACGGGCCAGCGAACAGCTCAAAAAGGCGATACCCGAGATCGAGAAGATTTGGGATGGGATGCTCGACAAGGCTGTCATATTCGCCGAGAAGATAGCGGCGTTTTTCACGGCCATCCGCGACGCGATTGTGGCAGGCGCCCAGATCGCTACCGAAACGGACTTTGATGTAGACGCTATCATGCGGCAGATCCGCTTGCTGGCCGCGTTGGGCACGCAGGTCGCGGCCGTGCAGTTCCCCTCTCTGGTTTCGGTAGGCGCCGACCTGTCTATGCCCGTGATGCCCGTACTCGCAGGCGAGCGGCGCGAGCCCAGGAACGGACGCGGCGAGCTCTCAGGCCACGCCGTGCTAGACGTGCGACTCATAGGGGACATACGCGCTGAGGTCGCCAGACAGATCCGCGGCTTGGAAATCCGCCTCGTTGACCAGGCCGCCGCCGACTCGGCACGGAGGCGCTGATGCAGTGGCTCAAGTGGAACGGCAATCTTTTATGGCAGGTCAACGGCGGAACGCCTACACGAGACCTGCAGGTCGACATGGGCACCGGCTGGCCGCGACGCGAGATCGTCATCGAAGCGCAGGGCAACCGCTACGCCAACTCGTTTCGGGGCGTGCGGTCATTCGACAAGGTCGTGACAGCCGAGCTCGTCGTCTCGCCCATCTATGAGCCTATCAAGCGAAACATGGAGGCGGAGTATAGGCAGTGGGAAAACTGGCACAACGAGTTTATCGGGCTGGCCGTCCTACAGGTCATGATGGAGGGCGGGACTCTCTTGGAGCTTGACGCTATCGCGCATACGCCGATTTGGCGCGACATGGGCTACAGCGCCAAGCGCGTCGAGCAATCCTGGACCTCGCCGAGCAAATACTGGCGGTCAGTCACGGAGAAAAGCGCAGCGGGGGCGTTCAACGGTGCGGTTCCCGTCGCGATTTCATGCACCAACGCGGGCACCGTGCCCGCATGGCTGCGCATCGACATCACCGGCGTGGTCGATACGCCCAAGCTCCAGGTTGGGGACCACGTGATCGAGCTCCGCCTCGATATGACGCACGCCAACGACAACACGGCCATCGTTTGCACGCCACCGGCGACCGTGGTTTTTACTCCCAACGGCGGCCCGGCCGAGGCGGCTTTTGGCTATCACACGAGCGTGAGCACGTTCACGCTCTTTCAACTCCCTGCTGGCGCGACCACCGACGTGACGCTCACGGCATCATCCGGCACGGCGACGGTGACACTCTACTGGTACGACTGGTTCGGGACAAACTAACCATGACATGGCGCCCCTACCGCTGGGATGACTACAACATCGACCTCGTTGACAGCAGCCTCGTGACCATCGGGCATCTCAACGAGGCGCACATGCTAGCCTACGATTGGTCGAGCTTTGGCCATGGCAAGGCCGTGCTGGCGCTGCACAAGGACAGCCAACAGGCCCTCACGCTCTTGGGAGAAGAGCAGTTCTATATCAAGGTCATCCGCGCCGGTGTACACGTGCGCGATTTCATGGTTGCGAAAGACGACCACGGCTACACGGTAGACGACCAGGACATAGACGAATATGTCAAGCTAATCCTCTCGCCACTGGATATGTTTCTCGCCCAGGACTTTTGCCAGCCCGAGACATCCGCGGGGA
>LAZR01001574.1_pt1 | contig 14304 bp, 19 predicted proteins | sample 329461 | NCBI WGS metagenome assembly LAZR01 (sample SAMN03002196, study PRJNA259156) | marine sediment metagenome | biome: sea floor; feature: Hydrothermal impacted sediments; material: marine sediment; isolation source: Loki non-amplified sample from Loki's castle hydrothermal vent sediment ...
TTATTGATTACAAAATGGTCAGCACCAATTTTAAATATATCAAAAGCATAAACTGTATTAACATCAGCACCTGCACTCACAGCTATGGGATTACAGTCATTAGAATCATCAAGTTCTACAAAGAATACTTCGAAATCATCTGCAGTGCCGTCATTATCGCAACTCACTAACCATAGATCATTCCCATCTAACCAACCAGCCTGAATTTTATAAGAATTAGTATTATCCCTTAAATCGATAATAGACCAATCTGATCCATCAACTAATAAACGAGCTATCGTAGATTGTAATAAAACTGTTTGATCTGATCCATCTACCATATATATTCCATAAGTGGAATGTTCCCACCATAGATGTGTATTAAAAGGATATTTTGTACTATCTATACCCAAATCTACAAACTCATATTTCTTCATTATATCCACGCCTCTTCTAATATAATTGTCCCAATATATACACCGGAATTATCTAAATGGAAAGCATATGATTTCACATTAACTCTACAATGAGATTTCATCGTTTCATTATTATCCATCCATTTTATATATTTGGTTGCTAAAGATGGGCTATATATATGTAGATATAATGGATAAGCATACTCTGTTGATGTTCCTGTAAGCATATGTCGTAATAGGAATTCTTTTACCGCATTATAATATTCAGATCCTTCTGTATCGCCAGTATTAACAATAACGAGTCCGTTTAGTTTCATCCCTTGTATTAATTTCCCAGTTACAATTCTATATGAAATATGACTGGCATTATGTTTATGACTGTTTTTATTTTGTGCTGAATCATCGAGAGAAGGGCATGTAAACTTTACCCATCCATTGGTATGATTATAATCAGCATCATTTGCATCATCCCAATTATCCGGCGTTGTAGATAACTTGCTTAAATATACGTGATATGATGGTGGCATTATAATCTCCCTATTGCTCTTTTATATTCAATTTCTTCCGTTAATTCCCTCATCGCATTCTGTCCGACAAGATTTCCCTCAACTACTATATGAATGTCGCCGCCGCCTATGTTTTCTTGGGCTGTTATAACCCGTTCGCCTTTTGTAAGATGATATAATCCTGATTGTGGAACATATGGTGTACCCTCTTGAAGTATTCCCAATGGTTTATTATGTGGTTGAATGATAGGTTTAGGTGGAATTGTTTTTAGTCTCTCCGCAGCCGCCTTATCAGCCGCCACATTCGCTGCATCTATAGTAGCAAACAATTGCGTGGTACTGGTTACTGCACGGGCAAATCCAAGTGTAATAATATCTAAAAAAATGGCAACTGCGTATGCACCTACTTTCACTGCTTCATATAGATCTACTTCTAATATATGCGCTAAAATTAATAATGGTTCTTCTACCGCTATTAATGCATCTTCTACTAACTTAAATAGGGGTGATAAAGCCTCTAATATTGGGGAAAGTATCTGAAGTATTAATTTTAATGGCGTAAGTCCTATATCTATAATTGGTATAATCGCCTTAAGAAGCGGTCCGAGTATTGGTAATAAGTCATCTATAAATGAGTCAATGAGTGGCATAAATGCATCAAAAAGGTCCTCTATTATTGGAGTTAGTGCTTCCATAACATCTTCAATAAGAGGCGTAAATGCTACTACAAGTTTATCAATTAGAGTTATAATTGGTGGTAATATAGTTTCGATTAGACTGATTAGTGGTACTAAGAAAGCCGCAAATAATAGCGCAAGGTTATCTATCAACGACATCACTGAATCTGATAATAATATATCTATTATACTCATAAAAGCCGGCATTAATTTTTCTATCAATCTACCGGCGAATAGATCTATTAAATCAGCTACAACAGTCAATATTGGTTCAAAGACACCTATAGCATCAAGAAATGGAAGAAATCCCGTTGCCATATTTAAGCCTGCTTTTGCTATACCACCTAACGCCTTTTTTATTGGTTTTGTAAATTTTTGTGTGAAGAATTTAATATCTCTCTTAAAGTTTTTTCTTTTATTGATTGATATTGCTTCTCCATGAGCTATATCTACTTTCCTCTGATGAACAATAGCATCAAATTTAACACGAAGGTTTTTTTCTTGTTGCTTCCTCATATTGGCATATGCTTCTACAGCATCTTGACGTGCTTCTTTATTACTCCTTACTATTGCTATATCTAATGCTTTTTTTGCATCAATCATTCCCTGAAGCGTATCTTTAAAAGTAAACGGTGTTGGCATTATCTTTTCCCCTTCTTTTTCATTTCTTGTTGTATATAATCTTGTATAGCATTTTCGTAATTAATAAAAAAAAGTGCGTCATTTAACGGAATATTCTTTATTTCGGAATATGGTTGATTTAATGTTCTCATCAATATATAGTAGATCATTTGGATATTGACTAACCCAGATAGGTGACCTACACCCGCACCCCGCACTAAGTTGAAAGTTTTTTTTTGACTTCCGTTGAATTTCCTTGTATAAATTTAGAGAATTCCGTAAATATTTTAATAGACGTTGATGTTTTAATGTTAAATAATTCTTTTGGTGTTGGATTAGGTATTAGTAATTCTTTATGAACCATTTTTAATTGTTTTATACTCAATGTATCTCCCCTTTCCATTAATTCCAAAATCCCCAATCTTATGTCGGAGTTAAATTCATATTGTTTTCCGTTTATTTTTATGCCCATATTAATCACTTATGTAAATGTTCCATTGTGATAAGCTGTTTCGGATAAATAATCTGCTATGGTAAATGTTGATATTATACTACCCCCATTACTTGCTGGCACTGCATCGGTAAATGTTATATCTATACCTTTGATTCCTTCATCAATATTAAACACATGTTGGTTACAAGCTTCCACATACCAATTACTAACGGCTATTTTGAAATAATCATTTGTCGCAGTTCTTGTTAATGTAAATACAGTATTTAGTTTTGCTCCTACGTTTGTATAATAATTGTTTGTATTATCCCATGAATCTTTAAATGCATCAAATAAATCCTTAATTTGTGTAAAGCCGATAATATTTAATTCAACTGTCCTCTTTTTATTAACAAAAGTTGTAGCATAGTTTACACCAATTCCCGGATAAAATATAACATCATTAGAAACTTTAATTGATGTTTTTGTAACTATAGCCGGTGTTTTGTCTGTAGTTCCTGCCATGATTAAATAGTTTAAAGGTGATTCTTTTAAAGCCCCCCATACGAAAGGTTCTATAAGATCAATGAAATTGGGTGGATTTGTAAATTTAACCCCAACGATGTAATTAACTGATTTAATATTTACCGATTCCCCTATAATTTTTGCTTCGAAATCAACCGATATTTCACATTCTGAAACTACGCAACCAAAAAGGTCAATATAAATACTTTCACTGGGTGTATCTGTGTTATATTGTTCTATATGAAGCGTAAATGATGGTAATGCGTGTCCTACTGATGGTGTTATTGTATGTGTGGTTGAACCTTGAGTACCCACTGAAACCGTTATTCCCATTGCATCTACCCCACTATCTCTTACATCTCTGACTGCTCCTGCCGAAGCGTTTGTTACCTCAATTGAACCAGTGCCATCTGTTGATCCAAAAACTGCATCTCCGCCTACGATTGTATTTACTGCTGCGGATAATTCTGCTGCTGTAGGATTGGTAGGATCTAATGCTGCGGCTAAGTTGGCTGGTAAGACATTGTCTGAGTTTATTCCGGCTATTGTAGGCTTACCTGTAGATTGATCATTAATAGTATCTATCCAAACCGCAAAATGTTCCTCACCATTGGCATCAATACCATTTATTAGAAAATATTTTCCTTGTGCTGAATCATCTGTGACTGTAGTAAAGGTTATGGTCGTTATTTCTTTCACCGTCCCTGTCCCTGTTGATGTCTCCTGCCCGACTGCATAAGCCATAAATAATGGATGTTGCATTTTAGTATCAAAAGAAATATCTACCGGTTCTTGGACCGTATTCACTATCATAGCTGCGTGTTTTCCACCACCGATAGCAAGTATTTTTTCATATAAGCGTCTTGGGATCTCATAATCGAATGAATCTGTAATTATATTTACGGGTATCACGTGAGGAAAAGCCGCTGAAATCGCTGCCCATGCAACATGTTCACTTTCTGGATCATAATGTTCACCATATGCATGCTCATCAACCATAAATATCTTTTGGTCAAATTCTTGATAAAAATCTACCATTTTTTAATCTATCCTATTTTAATTATATGTAATATATTAATAGAAAAAGAAATATAAAAAATTAAAAATTTTTAGTAGGATGCGATTCCTGATTTTCTTATTATAAGAATGAATTTAAATTTAATCCTAACATCATTAAAATTACCCCAACTTCCACCAACCCATTGTAAAATATTTTCCTCTCCGGCTACTGGTGTATAAGTAGAACATATCTTCTTCAATGCTTTAATTATTAACTTTGCATCAGATTCACTCCCAGCTTCAATGAAAGTATCATATCCATCATGACTTTCCGAATCAAAAAATCGTCTTCCTGTTACCCCTTCTGTCTCATCAAGTATATCAATCAATTCTGTAGATATAACTCTCCCATAAAACCTTCTATTGAGTATAAGTCCATTAATAATTGATGGTAATGCTATAATATCAGTATCCCAATTATCTGTTATTATATCTATTATATCTGTCATTACATTTTTCCCATTCCGGGATACCTAAATAAAGATTTAACTTGATTTCTGGTATATTGTGGTTTCCATTTATTCCATAAATTGCTTATCATTTTTTTTGTCAATCGTTTAGCCTCAGTTCGTATTGCCTGTTTTGTTGTAAGCATAAATTTAGTTTTTGCCGTAGGATCGTGTAGATAATGTCTGCCACCACGATAACTTATTATTCCCATATTTTTATGATGTCTGACCGTTATTTTTCTTTTTGGATTATTTACATATTTTAAATATGTTTTATATGACCAAAAACCCATATGTATCTCAATTTGTCCTATACGCTTAGGAGAAGATGGTGGACTTTTTGTTGATCTTGAAGTCATAGATGCCAATAATGATTGTTGTAACTCTCCTGTGTCTCTTGGAACATGTTTAGCTATCATTTTTGCTCCATATGAAGTTAGTGTAAATTTAACAAATATCATCTCTTTTGCAATATCATTCATTATTGCTCTATATATCATTACATTAGTTGAACGGGCGGCTATTAATTCATTTTTTCCAAATGGAGATAATTTAACCCATATCACTGATTGGGTAGGTAATATATATGCAGTAGGTGATATAAGTGTTGGTGTTGATATATGTGGTGATGGTAATGATGGAGCCGCTTTTTTTGCATCCCCGATTCTACTACCTCTTAAAACCGTTTTTGTAGTAATTCTTGATGTATTTCTTACTAACCTTTTTTTAGGTCGTTTTGAGGTTATTTTTTTTGACTTAGCAAATATACCACGAAGTTTAGTTTTTCGCTTTTTTATGCCAAGAATAGTGCCTAAAGAACGTGATTTTGGAATTAATGATTTAACAGTCGGACCTCTATAGCCCGATATTTTTTTTATTTTTTTTACTAAATTTGTCATTAATCAATTCCCATTCTCCATGATTGTGATTGCCATAGGCTATGTGCCTGTCTTAAATCTCTTTTATCTTCATCAGATAATCTAACATCTATATAATCATAAGAATCTGGTTCGGCAAAATATAGTAAATTATTAACTAATTTCATAACCAACTGTGTTGCAATTGGTGATATTAGTCCGTATGTGTCTGTCATATTAGTCGCAAGTTTAAAAGGACCATTTATCATTCCATCAACCTGTTTAAGCATAATATTAAATGCTGTAGTCGTAGGTCTGGATGATGCAGTTATTGCGAAGCCGAGTAATGCTCCAACAGTTTCCGCATTTGTATAATTATCTGGCATGATTTATATCTATTTAATTATAAGCTTCTAAATAAATCGCTTCCAGAAAAATTTCGTCTAATTTAGCTCCTTCAATATTCTTTATCTTTATGATAACATCCGTTGCAGGTGCTAATTCAATGCATGGTTCCCAAACAAATTGTCCCTGAAAAGGGATTTCTATTGTAATGTCCGCGGTGCCACCATTAGAATAAGCCTCTTTCGGTGTATAAGTTATTGATATTGATCCACCTACATTTTCAGTTACGGTTGTATCTACGGGCATTGATATATTAATTTTTCCTAAGAAAGATCTACATATTGATACCGGTTGAGTAAAAAATCCGCTTGAAGCCATATATCGAGCTGTTTCACCGATTGAGCCATAAATAGCCGAACTGTTATCATTTCCCAATCTAATAGTTTTAGCATCAATTGTTTCGAGTTCACAATACATCTCCCTTACTCTGAAAAAATCTTCGGCTTTATAAGTTTGAACAGAAACTATATCTGCCGCCCAGTTAGCATTAGGAGTTGTAGTACATGTCAAAACTGTTGGACTTGCCACAGTATGACTCAAAACTGTAAGAACATTACCTTTTTGATCACCAGAAACACCAACAACATACATATCATCAAATTCATTTGCTACAGTACTGTTTAAGTTGGTCATGGTTAGAGCATCCCCTGCTACACTTGCAACCGTATCTAATTTAGTGCCGGCTTCACATCCTAATGGTACTTCAATTGAGGTATCAGATTGGTCATCTAATAATGTTAAAATTGTAGTTTGAATTGTACCGCTATCGTCTTGATAAATAACCCAAACAGATTTACCATCTTGATTGGCATCATCTGCTAAAGTTGATAAATAGACCACCGCTTCTGCGGCAATGAGAACTATAGTATCCTCTGCACCGTCTATTACTGCAAAAGATGTAGTAGCTAATTGATGTCCTTCAAAAACAATCTCTTTGGTTCTAATCCACTTAGATCGGAAATATTCTTTCATGGATTTATAATCTTCAAACTCACGATCTGATATAATCTGTCGATGTCCGGAATTATTTATTGTTGCCATAATTTATCATTTATTATTTATATAATATCTTAATAGAGCTGAGTAAATAAAAAATTAAAAAAAATAAAAAAAGTTAGTTAGATTTATGCTATTAAATCGACTGCTGTCTCTAAACTAAAAAACGTTGGTCTCATGTTTGCACCTGCACCGTTCCAAAGGACTTTTCCTTTAATACCTAAAGCTGATTGCTGAGTTGGATAATGAGTTACTGGATAACTTTCAAGGATCACAGCGGTTGGTTCCCCATCCGGAGTTTTACGTTGAAAAGCTAACATTGAACCGTTATCGGCTTGAGCCGCAGCTTTAATTAAATAATGGGTTACATCCATAGCTTCTAAGATTTTTCCACCCTTCAGGTCAATCATACCTTGCATTCTTTCAATGTCTGACCAATGTGTGGTCGAGTTGAAATTTTGTGCTAATGTACTATAGACATCGGGAGTCATTATGAACACATAAGGTCCATAAGCAATATCTGGAATAAGATCAGCCATTGCAGCGCCTATTGAAAGAGGACCGTCACCGGAACTATTAATACCGGAGTTATCTCCTGCGGCTGAAAAAGTACCAATGCTTCCCGCATCAGCGGGTGGGCTAATTAGTCCATAAACTCTGGTATCAATGATACCTTGTCTATGAGCGCCAGTTCTTGCTCGGTTAAGAATGTCGTAGCCACGCCATAGAACTCTTTCTTTATAGTCGGCTATCGTTTTTGTAGCCTCTCTGATGTTAAGAGTGTCGATGGTAATATCGGTATATTTCCCCGCAATATTGCGTGAGGCATCAAGATCAATCATGCTAACATGAAAGTCTTTATGCATAGGAGCTAACCAATAATCAACTACAGTTTTTCTTGCTTCGTCAAGTTGTTCTTTTAGAAAGTCGTCAGTAAATATAGGTTCACTAAGCTCAACAGCAATTTGAATTTCTCTATGTCTCGCACCTTTCTCTATCTGAATAGTAGGAAAGTATTTTTGAGCAATAGCGAGATTTCTAACAACGCCATAAACATGCCTGTCTAAACTTTCAATTTCCCTTGCATTTAATGCGTATGAAGCATCAATCCAATGGGTAGGAAAGTTATCAGAAAAATACATTGGTTTATCGTCTGCCATTTTAATCACTTATAAGCTCAATAACAATGGAATAAATGTTGGAGTATCACCAGAAATGGTAACGTCTTCAGTAAGTCTACCTACAAAACCACTCATGGTATCTGTAGCAACGGCTGCATCAGTATATGCCCACAGCATAACTGCACCAGCATTTGCATCATCTGGAATATATTTTTGTCCTCTTATCAGGGTTGCAGCACCAGTGTCGTCATCATGTAAAACCATAACTTCTACACCAGATCCACAAAGCCATATTGGAATTCTCCTACCTGCCGTAACAGCAGTGTTTAAATCCATATAACTTGTTGCACCACAAACACCTAATGGAATTGCATCAGATGCGGTAGCCACTTTTACTTCGTCAGAGTCATCTCTTGTCGCAACATAACCGGGTTGGAGTGTACTATCTCCTGCTTGGTAGTATGCTGGACCTTTGATGCCATTTAAAGCCAATAATACTCTATATAATGTCGCCATAATTATTGCCTTGATTTGCCAAAATTTGTAGCTATAAAAGAATCCATTATGAATTCTTTATTAGTTTCGGAAAAGACCTCAGCGGGGTTAATTCTCTTCGGTTTCTCATTTTTCTTATCCTCTAAATCCTTTTTGTCTTTGCCTTCCATCGGTAGAACTTCGGGCTTTTTTTCTTTTCGGATTCTTGGATCAGAAACCACTTCAGAAATCGATTCGAGTTTTATAAGACTCATTTCTTTAAGGTCTGCATCTGAAAATTTATCAGAAAATGATTTAATCTCTCGGATATAAATCTTCCTAAATTTTTCATTCAGTTCCTTATAATCTGCGTCTTTTTTTGCAAGTGTATCAACATATTCTTTTTCATCCATATTCTTATTATCACCAAATAGTTTAATTATTTCGTCTTTAAGAGATGATTTCTTATCAGGGTGCATTGATTCGAGCCATTTTTTGAGTTTACCAAGCATTTCTTCTTGATCCTCTGGCTTATCTGGTTTTGCGTCTTCTGTGTTTGCCATATCTTGATTATCACCTAAATTTTCCTCTTGAGGTTTTTTTTCTATCGTTTCTTTTGAATCAAATATAATACTATTAATATTATAGTAATAGTTATTTTTCTTTATAATAGTAAATTCGAGATTATCTTTGGCTTTGAATTTCTCAACGTTTCCGCCACAATCTGGTAGAGAGCATCTTGGGGTAGAATCTATGCAAATCGCCAAATGGTCCAATTGCATATTTTTTTGTATATAATCGTAAATTTGTCCGTTAAATTCTCCACCCTCACCTTTCTCAGCCAAAAAGCCTATAGACACACTAAACGGGAGTTCCGCCATAAGCGTATCCAGTAAATATTTGGGTATAGTATCTTTTTTGAAATAACCCATACCCCTAATTCCACGAAGTTTTGGATCAGCAACTATCTGTCTTACACATCCAACACTATCACCATAATTCCATGAGTTTTTATGTTCAATTATCATATGTAGAACATCTAACCCACGAACGGCTTTTTCTAATTCAGGATATGATTTGAGATGATATTCACTTCGAATACTTCCATCATCATTCTGGAATTGATATTCTTGTATTCCTTCTTTAGCAAGGATTATCTGAACTTTTATTATATTATTCATACCAGTATTTATTTTTCCAAACTCAACTCCGGAATCAACCCATATATTATCCTTCATCTCGAATGGTGTTAAATAATCAAGTATTCCATTAACTGATTGTTCAGGGACATGGTTTTCTATTATAAGTTCAATCTGTTTCATTATTTCAGATATAACTTCATCAGACTCTTCTTTGGAATCTTCTTTCTTCATATATTTCGCATATTGCGCCCGTTGTTCTTGCTGTTCCGCCGTAAGATATTTGGTTTCCTCTGTGACCAGTTTTTCTAATTTGGTTTGTAATCTGTTCAGATTTTTTTGTGGTAGTTCAATTTTAAACGGGAGAATTCCGGCATGACCAATTTTTAGGGCTTTTTTTCTCTTTATTAATTTTATCAATGTGGCAAACTTCCGAAGTGAAATACTTGATGTTCTTTTCAATGGTGAAGCTTCTTCTCCGCCGCCAACTATATGTTGTGGTTTTACGAGATTTATTAAAGATGCGTCATTTTCAATAAAATATTTTATTCTTTCCATTTCTATATTTATCATCTATTCTTACTCCAATTTAGTATTTTATAAACCGATTTATCATACATGCCCCACATCTCACATAACTCTCTAACAGAATGTGTTTTTCTCACTCCATTAATAGAATCTTTGAGTAATTGAATACTATCCCTTGTGGGGGGTGCTACTCTTTTATTTTTCTCTAAATCCTTTACAGATGCGGCTTTTTTACTTGTAGATGCGTTTTTTTGTTTCATACTTGTTGCGCCTTGAGATTCAGTATGCTGATCATCCATTTCTTCCACAGCCGCCATTGACATTGACATATTGAATAGAAATTCATAATACGGCAGTAATCCCATAATTACATCGCCCTCTTCTCCTTTTATTGGTTTGAGTCCGAACTCTTTTCTGGCTTCATCAACAGTAGCAAATTCCATAATAGCAACTGCATTTGAAGCTCTTTTTTGTCTATATTCCGCTTCATCTGATTTATTGAAAACTTCCCTGATTCCCCAGTCTATTTTGTATCTTTCTATACCGTTTAATATTCTCCTAACTTGAACGTCTTTTGTGAAATATTTTTTATTAAACCATTCAAGTTCCGTATGGTCTCTATCTAATAGAGAAAAATATGATCTTTCACTTACCTCTGAACCATTAACACCTGCTATTTCACCAAGAAGTATAGGTTTGGGAAAACCGGAACCAATGACTATATTCTCTACAGCAATATCTGAAAGAGACTTAAGATTCAACATAGAACCAGCTTGTCCAAGCATTTCTATCTTTTCAATTCTTTCACTTGGAATAGCATGCCAATTTTGTCTGGTAACATCTCCAAGATTAGCTTTAAATTTAGCGAGATCTGCTTCATCAAATATATCTTTAGTTAGAAAGACTGGATGACCTGTACCCCATCTAAATGCTGCTTCACCAGATGCTTTTAATATTGTAGATAATATAACAATAGGATCATAAACTGCGGCTAAATCACTATAACCAGTATGTCGGTATTCTAAATTATTAGCCGTTTTTCTTAATATTCTTGAGGGATGAATCCTAACTGTTTGGAGTCCCCGCCAAGAATTGGGAGATTTTACTTCAACATCATACCATTCTGGTTCGCCATATTTATCAAATGTTGGTATGTAGTAATTGAGATAATTGAGGGCTTCAACCTTTAAAATCTCATCATTATCTGTTACCGGATTCATGTATTTATCAACGCTGCCTTCGTCACCATAGTAGCATAATAGAATTGCTTCGCCCTGTTCCCGTTCGTAAGCGCATAATTTCTCCATTTCTCTGAACCACCGTATAGACATAAGGTAGTCTACAAGTTGTTCACTTACTAATATAGATTTGTCTTCATCATCTTTTATTTTTATACCAAGTCTATTATTCCATAGGTCTTTTGAATATAGGTATATAAATCTGAACCCCGCAGGCGTGCGAAGGGCTATTCTGTTTAATTTTAGTGGATGAACCCACTGCATATAATATTCGGATTCTTTTTCCACATCCGTTGCAAGGTAGTGATGTGCGAGAGGATTTTCGGTATATCCATCGTGCATATCCTTAAATCCGTCTAACATTCTATAAGGTTTTGGTTTATTAAAGAGCTTCATAATAAGCTGTATTTATGTTATAATGTATTAATAGTTATTAGAAAATTTAAAATTAAGATAGTGAAAAATTTTCATTTAAATCAAAAGATTTATAAAGTTAGTTTATTATTTTATTATTATGGTGAACAATTTTTAGTCTAACTTGCGATGAATGTGGAAAGGAGTTATTTAAAACAACGATATGTACTAACTGCGGTCTTGTATCAGAAGAGATTAATATACGACCAAAAAATGGTCCTTTGATATATGGATATAATGATAGAAATAAAAGATCACGCCCCCTATATAAACCATTTAGAAATCCTCTTTCACCAGATATAGAATATGGTCATAAATACCCAAAAAAGAGTTCCAATAGAGATTTAAATAGAGCTTTAGGTTGGCAAAAAAAAGAACGTAATAAAAGTGAAAAGAAAAAATATTTCCGGGATTATAAAGACATAGAACGTATATGCTATTATTTACAACTAAACCGGGTAATATTTCTTGAAGCGATGAATATCAGAAAACAGATCGGAAAGGTAAGTAATTATTTTGATAGGAAGACATATTATAAGAATATGGCTTGTGTAAAGATTGCCATGAGAATCCATGACTTCCAACTCAATGAAAAGGATTTTATACAACTAATGAGGAATTATCCTATAATAGAGAAAGGGGAAAAAATACAATTGCGGGGTAATGAGGTAAAGAAAGAGATAGATAAGAAATATGTTGAAATAATGCATAAATATCTCAAAATAAAAGTGAAGCCACCAATTACACCAAATTTCATAAATTATGCATGTAATGAATTGGGAATCCCCGAACATGCATTTGAACTATATAAATTATATTGGAAGCATAAAAAACAATTTAATCCCTCTTGTTCATTACAAGGTTATATTTTGGCGATGATTCATATATTATATGCAAAAACTGACAAAATAAGGATTATCACTATGGAAGAAAAATTTGGCGTAAACAGGCTAACAATAAGTAGTAGAAAGAAAGAATTAGTGAGGATGATGAAATAATGATTGATTGTAAAAAATGCACACATTGTTTTGATAATGAAGAACAATTTCATTTTTGGAGATGTGATAAGCATGGAATATGTGTTGATTGTTGGGAAGTGTATTGTGAGGGTAAGGATTTTAAAAATGAATGATAAACCTAAACCGTATAAATTACATAAGATAGACGAAAATGGAGATCTGTGGATTTATTGGAATGGGTGGTATAAAGTAGCGGATGAAAATAATCCGTTAAAATATTTTAAAAAAGAGAAAAAATAATGATAAGATATAGTATAGATTGGGCAGATGGTTGTTCCTCAATATATGATGCAAAAGAGGATAAAAATCATGATATATATGAATGTATGGTAAAGATTTTAAATTATTTGGAAGACATAAAAAATGCCACATTTAAAAGGTAAATATAAAGGTAAGACCGGTAAGATTGATGTAGTTGAGGATATTATCGGCACTGAGGAACTTTCCGGCACATATGAAGGTCGGAAGCATAATTGGAAGATATTGAAAAGAGAAAAGATGATTAAGGAAAAAATGGAACGTGATCATCTTGATAATATGAGAAAGAGAAGAGAGGATGAAATCCGTAAAACTCTTGTAGATGTAGGATATGTTGAGGAAGTAAATCGCAGAATTGGGCTTTTATTAACATGGTGTTTGAGTCCGGATGCATATAGGTATCTCAGCATGATAAAGGCTACCGAACCATTGATATGTCAAGAAATGATGGAACATCTATTAAGTCCAATGGATATTAAAAGAGTTGATGAATATTTGGCGGCTATACAATCCAGAGGTCATGGTCCAAGAAAGCGGGTTACTCTTGATGCCGTAATTAAATTAGAAAGAAAAATTAAAAAAATAAAGGGGAAGATTTTAGTTGAAAGAGATGGAAAAAGGCAGGAGTTTGGAAGACGGTTATCATAAATGGGTATGTATTGATCATTCTCATCCACATATATTTAAAGATGGAAAATGTTTAGGATGTGGAAAAATAGAAAAAGAACCGAATTACTCAGGTGAGAATATATTAGCTCCGATGTATGATGCAATGGTAGGCTTTATAAATTTAGTAAGAGTAATGGTGGAATTTAATAAAAAATGGGGTATTTATTATGAAAGAGAATAGTTATGAAAAATGGAAAAATATTAACCATGAGTGTATGTTAAGCTCTGGTAAATGTGTTTTTTGTGGAAAGGAAGGAGAAAATCCCCACGATAAGGATGTCGGAAGAAAAATGCCCGGCGAAATTAAACTCTCCCCACAATATAAAGCTATATTCGATTATGCCGTAAATTATGCAAACAAATATGCTATGATCTTAAATGGAACATATAAACCAACTCTTATAGAATTAGATCAAATGAAAGCCGAAGGTTTAACAATTAGGTTAGATAATAAAGGTAATATAATTAGTGTAAAAAATGTTAAGAAATTACCCATGAAGAGCATAGATAAGACTGCTCTTGAC
>LAZR01001575.1_pt1 | contig 14300 bp, 14 predicted proteins | sample 329461 | NCBI WGS metagenome assembly LAZR01 (sample SAMN03002196, study PRJNA259156) | marine sediment metagenome | biome: sea floor; feature: Hydrothermal impacted sediments; material: marine sediment; isolation source: Loki non-amplified sample from Loki's castle hydrothermal vent sediment ...
GCTGTCAAGACCAACATGGATTTGGAGAAAGGATTTAGCGTGCAGAAGCAAGCCATTTTTAACCGAGTAGCGAAAGCAAACGTCTGGCGTATGGTTGCTACAAGAGGTGAGGATTACTTGCGGATTAAACATTGTGAGCAAGACGAATTAGCATCAGATATAGTTTTACAATATTCTGAAGAAATAGTGAAGCAATTACGGGCCGAACTAATCTTGGATATTAAGGAAATCAGTGCAATGGGTCGTGCGAGAAGCAAGCGGTATAAAAGATTTGATGTGGATGTTAATAAATACTACCAACAAAACAAGAAAAAAAAGGGAGGCGGCAATTTTGTCGGGTGAGATTAATTTGCTACCTCATAAAAAAAATCTTTTTTATTTATTAAGATTTTTCAAAAAATCCGATTTAATATTATTGAAAATCAATAATAAAAAATACCTGTTAGATTCAAAGGATTTAAATTTACTAAGTATTGAAATTTTTGATCTAAAAATAGAATTAATTGATTTCGTTCTTAAAAATGTAAAGCTTCAAAAATCATATAAACAGCATTTATTTAGTTTACTCTATATGAATGATGATAATTTTCACAAAAAATCATGTTTAGTTAAATACTTAATTAATAAGAATTTAAAAGTACAAGAAATCTCAGCAACTTTTTTAAGTAAAAATGATTTAAATATATTTCAAAAATTCAATATTCAAGTAAGAAAAATAAATACGAATCGGATTAACCTAACTTTTATTTCAATGCTCCTATTACTATTAAAAAATTTTATTCAATACATTAAAGCAATAAAAATATATCCAGAAAATAATTCAAAGTATGACAAGAATATTCATTACTATAAAATATTCAAATCATTTAACATACAAGCCCATAATCTATTCTTAGAAAAGATTACAAATTCTTTAGAAAATACAATTATTTATATAAAACCTTATATAAGCGGTATAGCGCTGAAGAGGCAGCAAGAATATATTGAATATTTGAATAAGAAAGATGAAAATTACTTTTTCTATGTTCCTAAACAGAATTATATTAGACAATTCAAAAATGCTGTAAGGATTTTTATATCAAATTACCCGAAGGAATTTAAAATTCAATTATTTAGAATTGTTACGATGAGAGAATCTGTTGATAATTATGTTAATTATATTAAAAGGAAATTTAAAGATATTAGAAAATTTTACACTTCAGAAGAATTTGAATCGAAAACGACCTATTTATCAGAAATATTAAAAAAAAATAATATAAATGTTATTAATTTTGCTCATGGACTCGGGGTTTATGGAACATATAATAATTATGATGTGTTTTATGTCTTTTCAAAACTACAGAAGCAACATTATCTTAATTTTGGTAGTCCTATATATAAATATCTTGAATTTAAAAAACCATTAGTTAAAAACCGAAAGAATATAAACAAGAAATTAGCTTTATTCTTTATTACTACTACTTTTTCAACGTCTCATAGTTTTAATTCTCTTTATAAAGAAGTAATTAATTATATTGAAAAATTAGCAAAAGAGTTTGATTTTCCAGTTTATGCAAAATATCATCCTGAATCCAAAGAAAACGCTAAAATTTTATCTAATAATATTAAAATCATTGAAAAAATAGAGGATTTGCCTATTGATTATAATGTTTTAGCAATAACCTTTACGTCAACATACGTTATTGAATTATTGAATTCTATGCCGTTTTTAATAATTAATCCTAAAAATAGGCTAAATTTGAGTTACTGTTTTCCAAAGAATAATTTCTTTAATGTTTCTAATTATACTGAACTAAAAAAAAAAATTTATCAATTTTTAAATAATCCAGATTTTTATAATAACTACTGGAAAGAATTATTATCAATTTTTAAAGAGAATTATATTATATAATTTTTAATTTACCTTGATCTTACAATTTTCATTTTATAGACCTCTTCAGTTTCTTCATAAATTTCAAAACCAGCTTTATTATAAGATTTTAGTGCCCCAACATTCTTTTTTTTAACTCCTAAGTCTATTTCTTTCAAATTAATTTTGTTAAAACTATAACTAATTAACATTTTTAATGCCTCAGTGGCATAACCTTTTCCCCAACAATTTTTTTCACCTATTAGGATTCCTAATGTTGCCTTTTTTTCTTTAAAATCAATAGGTTCTAATTTCACATTTCCGATATGAACATTATTATTTTTTAAAAATATACCTAAAAATATGCAATTAAGATTATTATACTTGTTTTCTATATATTCTTGCAATTCTTCAATAGTTATTTTTTTTGATTCTAAAAATTTATTTACATCTGAATCATTTATCCAAGAGCAATATTTTTCAGAAGCGTCATTAACAGTAAGTATCCTTAAATATATTCTCTGACCTTCAAGAAGAACTTGTTTATTCAACATTGTTAATTTGGATAGGTTAAAAAAAAATAATTATTTTGTTATTTTAAATATTATGTAATATCCTAGAAATCTTGATCCTATAATTTTTTACTCAATGACCTATTCCTTAAAATTATTAACCTATAGTAAGACCATTTATTTTGAGAGAATATTATTAATTTCCTCCTCAGTTAAATCCAAAATTTCGAGGTTTAATCTGAATTTTAATCTAAAAAATCTTTTATCCCACTTAACTTTTTTTTCCATTTACTTAATTTTTATTTTCTCAAAAATCAAACTCATCATGTTACCGGGATATGCATGAATTGTGTCGGTAGGGTCTTTCTTTTCATAATATCTTTTAATATTTTTAATATATTTGTCAGCATCATTATGGAAATTAGCATAAGGTGTTTCAAGATATTGATAATTTAAAGCTTTGAGTCCAAAACCATGTTTAGCGAAAAGCATTGTGATTGACGTTGCTGTGAATTGATGGTAATGGAATGGAGGATCAATTTGATTCCAATTTGATTTATATAGATAAGAACAAGGAGAATTAAAATCAGGAGTTGCACATATAAATATAATCCCATCCTTTTTTAATTTCTTATTTATTAATAAGAATAATTCAGAAAAATCAAACATATGTTCAATAACTCCTCTTAATGTTATAAGGTCAAAAAAATCATTCTTCATTTTAGAGGTTTCTGACAAAGGAGTAATGTCTTTATAATTATCCTTGATATAATCTAAATAATATTGAATTATATCATAACCAAATTTATCCCAATTGGATGGCATGTTATTAAGAAATAAACCAGTGGAACAACCTACATCTAATACTGTGATTCTTTCTTTGGAAAGATATTTTTTTACTAATTCTACATCTACAGAATATTGTTTATCTCTCAATTGAATAGATTTTTCATCAACATCGGGATCATAGGTTTTACCATAAGTTTCATCATAAAGTTTCATAAGTTCTTCATTATTTTTAAAATTTGGATAAATAAATCCATGACCACAACCATTACATTTATAGATTTTAAATATTTTAATTTCCCCACTTGAATGTCTCGTTAAAATATCTTCTTGAGCAGAATCCCAAAATCTTGATTCGGAAAAACATATGGGGCATTCAATTTTATCCATATTGTACTCATTCAATTAAATTTAATGTCTATTAAAAAATTAAAAATTAAACTTTACCCGTGTAGGTCTATGGCCCATTAATTTGCGCATGTCATAGTATTCAAACTTATAAGAACTTGTAGTTAATGATTCTGTCCACGAACGTATTATTTCACCAAATTTAATTCGGATTTCACTTGAAATTTTCCCAAGATCAATCGCATCTTTAGCTATAATAACTATTGAAAAATCCCATTTACCTGAAATTGAAAAGATTTCAACAACTCTTGGATGTTGTCTAAGAAATTCAATGAACTCTCTTATATTATCCTCAGATTTATATTTTAACGAAATTTTAACCTCAACGATATTCTTAAAACCGAAATTTCTAGGTCTTATCTGTATTTTAGGCCAAAATACACGATTCTCTTGCATTTTATTTATTCGATTTTTTACTGCATCGATTGATAGATTAACATGTTTAGAAATATCTGTTAAAGTCATTCTACAATTGACTTGTAATAGATTTAAAATTTCACAGTCTATTTCATCAAATAAATTCATTATTATTAGGAAATTTTCTATTATCTGATTTATCTTAAAATATCGGGCTTTTATTAGAAAAGTCTTAATTTTTCTTATAAAACCTTATATTCATATTAAAATTTAAACTTGACTATAAGAATCTAATACATATTGTTCTACTATTTTTTGTAATACAGAAGTGTTTTTTTTACAGCTTTAACTACATCATATAAATCATTTTCGGTCATTGAAACTTGTAATGGTATAGAAATAGTTCTTTCTGATACATATTCCGCCCTTTTTAATATTCCTTTCTTTATTTGATACTTTTTTTTATAATAAGGTTGTTCATGGATAGCTTCATAATGAATACCAGAACCAATACCTTCTTTTGCTAAAACATCAATGAATCTTAATCTTGATAAATTTAATTTTTCTATTTTGATTAGAATAGGAAAGAGATGCCATACATTCCTCCTATCCACTTTATCTGGTGGGGTTTCAATAAGATCAAAATTTTCAAATTCATCTAGATATATTTTTGCATACTTTGTTCGCATTTCTGTAATTTCTTCAATTCTTTTTAATTGATGAACACCAATTGCAGCATTAATATCAGGAAGATTATATTTATATCCAGGGTATATTACCTTATATGTTTTCTTGCCTTCTTTAGTAAATCTTTGCCATGCATGTTTACTAAGTCCATGATGTGAATATATTCTCATTTTTTCTGTAATTTCATCATCATTTAGACATATCATCCCTCCTTCTATTGCAACTATATTCTTTGTAGGATAAAAACTGAAGCATGTTGGATTTCCATTTGCACCAATTTTTCTTTTCTTATATTTTGCTCCAGCGGCATGAGCAGCATCTTCGATTATTAAAAGATTATTTTCTTTTGAAATTTGGTATAATGGATCAAGATCACAAGGAAGGCCAGCAAAATGAACCGGTATAATAGCTTTTGTTTTTGAAGTAATTGAATCGACAATTTTACTAACATCGATATTGTATGTATCTTCTTCAATATCAACAAATATGGGTCTTGCACCTACATGTTCAATAACATTTACTGATGCTGCAAATGTCATTGGCGTAACAATTATATCATCTCCAGGTCCAATTCCATTGCATAATAAAGATAAATGAAGCGCAGCTGTACAAGAGCTAACCGCAATCGCATGTTTGCATCCAATATATTCCCTAAAAGCTTCTTCAAACTTTTTCGATAAAGGACCTGTGCCAATCCAACCAGATTTTAATACATTGGTTACCTCTTCAATTTCTTCATCTCTAATCTCTGGTTTCCCAAAAATTAGAAATTCTTCCCTTACGGGATTCCCCCCTTCCATTGCAGGTTTAGACAATTTCCTCATTCCACCAATGATATAAATATTTTTTATTAGTTAATTTAAACTCTAATTTTGAATACAGATTGTTAGCGGCTAAATTTTTTTTTTGTGTACTTACTTTAATTTTTCTAATATTTTTTTTTATTAAAAACTGAATTGCATGATCTATAATTCTTTCTCCATAACCTTTCCTTCTAAACAATTCGTTTACTGCTATCAACGTGATACGAGCACTTTCTTCTTTAATAGTTATACCATTAAAAGCCGCTATGTTTTTATTAACTTTAATGATTATAATCTCTGAATCTGAATCATAATATAACTTATCAACCCATTTTATATATAACTCATCAACTTTTTCATTTTTAAAATGTGGATCAAAATAAAATCTGGTCATATTTCTGAAGGCTTCTGAAGCAATATCCTTAATTTTAGATATATCTTTTGAAGTAGCTAACTCAATGCTTAAATTTTTATTCAAATCAACTTCTCTTAAATCTCTTGAATAATTATTTCTTATTTCTATATCTATTAATCTATTTGATTCATTTAATTCTTGAAGATTAGAATTAGAAGTAAAATATATACATTCAATATTTTCCTCTTTTGCCTTTTTAATACAAAATTTAAATAGGTCTTTATTAAGATAGAAATAATCTAATCTTGCAATTGAATACCCAAAAAAAGATGAATCCCAGGGTAAAATCTTAAAAAAGTTTTCAAAAATAACTTCATTTATGATTTTCCTTAGTTTTTTTAATTGAACAACAAAGTTTATCGCATCTTTATAGTATTCTAAAGTTATGTATTCTAAACAATTTGTTTGAGCTGCTAATTCTTTAAAAATTTCCCAATCTTTTTCCTTTAAAGTAACATGACTATCATGGGCTTTACCATCAATAATTTCAAATCCACTTAGATGTATTTGTTTAATTCTAATAATGGGTAATTCGTTAATATATTCTTTAAAATCTAAGTTCTTATTAATACAAGTTATTTGGGCATGTGCTAAGTCAAATAATAAATATATATCATTTAATTCAACGATTTCCTTTATGAAATTAGTTCCCACAATTATATCGTAAGCGTCAGTTAATAGATGATTAACATTCTCAACTAATATAGTAAATCCCTTCTTGAAGACTTTCCGAATCAACTTTATATTAGAATTTACGTTTTTTTTTATATCTAACAATGTCATGGGCTTTCCAATACCCTTAAAAGCATTATTAATTATCTCATTTTCCTGATACCTTGATAATAAGTGAAATGAAATCGCCTTCAAATGATATTTTTTATTTAACTCTATAAGTTTTTCTTCTTCCTTAGAAGTCCAATTTGCTAATATATTAAACTTAGAGTGGTAAATAAATGGTTTAATCGAATCAATTTGTATTTCATTATCTCTTAGCTCTAAAACATCAGAATAAGTAATTAATTTCTTACGAACTTCCATGTCTTTGAAAAATTGTGAAACGGGTGTAGCAATTTTAAATTCATTCTTCATTTTTAGTTCAATATTATTTGATTGCTTTTTCTCTCCATTTGTATTTTTTATTAATATCCATCATCTTTGGATCCTTCTCTATAATCTCAATTATATCTGAAAATCTAAAATCAATATCTTTATGCTTCTTTTTAAGTTTTTTATAGATTTTTTTTAGCAATATTAAATCCTCCTTATAATCAACACATAATCGAAAGTTATCAATAACTTTAATATTTGTCTCATTATAGGTAAATATGGAAAAAATGTCAGGATATTTGTAGAATATAGGAGAAATATGCTCTTTATCATAGTTGGTTTTAGCTAATTTTAGAATTTTTTCTAAACTTTTAAACGAAAATATCTCAATATCAAAACCAATTGGGTAAGGAGTTTTTCCATCAACATTTCGAATATAATCATAACTATTTGAACAAAAAAAATCCAACATCTCATCCATGATGTATGGATCTAAAAATGGGCAGTCGGAAGTTATTCTAATTATAATATCTATTTCAAATTTTAAAGCGGCTTGATAGTATCGTTTTAAAACATTCCCTTCACTTCCAATAAAAAATAATACATTATGTGCTTTTGCCAATTCTATTATAAAGGCATTCTTCTCATCTTTTGACGTTGCAATGATAATTTCATTGATCTTCTTACTTAGCTTTATTCGGTTAAGTAAAAGATCTAAAATTGTCTCATTTCGATAAATCTTTTTTGCCACTTTACCGGGAAGCCTTGTAGAACCCATTCGTGCTTGAATAATTACTCCTATTTTCTGTTTTATCATTATGTATTATCAAGATATTAACTCTTTCTTCTATACTGAAGTATATCTTTTTCACATTCATATGTTTTAATCTCATTAGATCCGAGGATTGTTTCAATTTTTCTTATATATTCCACTAATTCTTTAAACGTATTAGGATCAGCAGATAGTTTGTGATCTGGGCCCTCATCATTAATATCAAGCGTGAAATGCTTTTCGATAATATTTGCTCCCACTGCTACAGATAGAGATGCTACTTCAAGACCTAATGTATGGTCTGAATATCCCACTGGACAGTTATAAAGCTTTTTCAGCTCTTTGATTATATTTAGATTAGCATCTGTATGGTTAACTGGATATGCAGAAATACAATGGAGAAGAGCATATTCTGTATTATTTGCTTTAAAATAATTTAGAGCTGTATTAATCTCCTCAATATTTGCCATTCCTCTAGATATAATGGTCGGTATCCCTGTTTTTGCTACAACCTCCAATAATTTACTATTCACAATATCAAAAGAGGCTATTTTCATTAATGGGACGTCGTTTTCAATCAATAGCTTTACACTTTCTTCATCAAATGGAGTGGAAAAAAAGATTATTCTTGCCTTTTTAGCAAACTCAATTAGCTCCTTTGTTTTGTTTTCAGATAACTCACATTTCTTCAAAATATCATAGATCGGGCTATCTGTAGGAACTCGTTTCTCAGTAATGTAAGTTTGAAATTTAACAGCGTCTGCTCCAGCCTCTTTTGCTGAGCGTATCAATCTTTTTGCCTTTTCCAATTCTCCATTATGATTTATTCCTACTTCAGCAATAATAAAGGTTTTTTGATTTTCTCCAATTGTTCTATTTCCAATATTAATTATTTTTTTTACCATATAGTAAAACCTCCATCGACAATAATATCTTGTCCTGTTATATATGAAGCATTATTTGAACATAAAAATACAATAACTTTAGCAATTTCATCTTCAACTGCCATTCTACCCATTGGGGTCTTGGAAGAATAATTCTCAACGAATTCTTTACTTTGATTATTAAAAACACCGCCTGGGCTTACGCAATTAATCCTTATTTTTTTATTTTTTACATGTACTGCTAGATATCTAGTCATTTGTATAACTGCTGCTTTACTTGCACCATACACAGCAGAACTATTTCTTCCTGATGTACCATAAATTCTTGGATCTGGACTTTTTATTCCATATACTGAACCTATATTTATGATACATCCATTTTCTTGCTTTTCCATATAATAAAGCGCTTCTTGAGAACAAAAGAAAGTTCCATATACATTTACTTTCATCACTCTATCAAATTCTTCAAATGTTCTTTCTTGAAAGGGTGTAAAAACGGCAATTCCTGCATTATTTATTAAAACATCAATAGAACCGAAATTATTACTTATCTCTTTAAACGCAGTTTTAATTGAGCTCATGTTAGTTATATCCAGTTCAAGAGAATGAGTATTTTGGAGATCTAATGAATTGATTTTATCTCTACATTTATTTACATCCAAATCAGCCATTATAACATTACAACCTATTTCATCAAAATTAGAACAAATTGAGGAACCAATTTGACCAAATCCTCCAGTCACTATTACTGTTTTGTTTTTTAGTCCAGATAGAGAAGATCTCATATTTAATCCTTACTATTTCATTTTTGTCTTACGGATAAAAGTTGAAGCATTGTATAAACCCTCAACTGTACCTGCATCGAGCCAAAATCCTTTAACAATCTGATAGTCAAGAATTCCATTCTCTAAACACATGTTATTTAAATCGGTAATCTCTAATTCATTTCTCTCAGAATATTGTAAACTATTGAGATATTCTAAGACATTTGGATCATAAAGATAAAATCCAGTAACTGCATAGTTACTCCTTGGTTCTTTAGGTTTTTCAACAATCCTTACAATCTTATTATCTTTTAATATAGCAACACCAAATTCTTGGGGATTATCTACTTCCTTTAAAAAAATTCTTGCTCCGGATTTAAATGATTTTATTGATTCTGAAAAATTATCTTCAAAGATATTATCTCCAAGAATAACTGCTACATCATCATTATCAGCAAAGTTTTTTGCAACCCAAAGAGCATGTGCAATTCCCAATGGTTTGTCTTGAATTGTATATTTAAGATTAATTCCCATATCCCAACCTGAGCTAAGTAATTCTAAAAATTGACCCGCATGACCTGGGCCACTAACTATTAGTATCTCTTCAATCCCAGCTAATTTCAATGTTTCTATAGGATACATTACCATTTGTTTATCATATACTGGCAATAGATGTTTATTCGTTGTCTTTGTTAAGGGTAATAATCTAGAACCTGTTCCCCCCGCTAAAATAATTCCTTTTACTTCAATTCACCTTAATTTTTCCACCAACTTCTATTTTCCTTATACCAATTAATTGTTTTTTCCATTCCTTCTTCAAATGAAAAATTTTGTTCCCACCCAAGTTTCTTAATTTTATAACAATCAACAGAATATCGAAAATCATGTCCTAATCGATGAGGAACTTCATTAATCCATGATTCATCTTTTTCTAAACCAGCTAAAATTATCTTAGTGATTTCTAAATTGGTTTTCTCATTCTCTCCCCCTATATTATATATCTCCCCATCTTTACCTTTTTCCATTACTGTTAATATCGCTGCACAGTTGTCTTCTACGTATAACCAGTCTCGTATATTTTCCCCTTTCCCCATAAGTGGAACCTTCTCACCTCTCAGGAGGTTAGTAATAAATTTAGGTATCACTTTTTCATTATTTTGAAAAGGACCATAATTATTTGAGCTTCGCGTAATTAAAACAGGTAAACCATAAGTTTTGTAATAGGACAATGAGATTAAATCTGCTGATGCTTTAGAGCTCGAATACGGACTGCTTGGGCTGAGTAAATCCTTTTCTTTACTTGACCCATCTTGTTTGGTGAGAGAACCATATACTTCATCTGTACTAATTTGTAAAAATCTCTTGATTCTTAATTCTTTTGAAGCTCCCAATAGCGTTGCAGTGCCAAGAATGTTAGTAGCGAAGAAATCATCACAACAATTTATTGATTTATCTACATGACTCTCAGCAGCGAAATTTACAATAATATCACATCCTTCAAGGCTTTCAATAACTAAATTTTTATCACAAATATTTCCTTTAATAAAGAAATACCTAGATGAATCCTTTATGTCTTGTAGGTTTTCTTCATTACCAGCATAAGTCAAAGCATCATAGTTAATTATCTCATAATTAGTGTTTTTTATTATAAACCTTATGAAATTACTACCTATAAACCCACATCCACCTGTTATGAAAAGTTTTTGATCTTTAGCCAGTTTTAACCCTCATTCATTTTATTATTTACTATTTCGTCTTCCCTTATAGATTTTGCCATACCTTCATTACGTGAAAATTTACTATTTATTTTAGCCAATTCTGGGTTTTTCTTGAACAACTCTTTTATATCTTCAAAATATATTATTTCTTTATCAATAATTTCTATTATCTTACTAACCAATTCAAAATCTTCAGTTTCATCAACTGTTATTCTTAAATGGGATAAATCCTCATCATTTAACACATTTATCATTTTAAATTTTTCTTGATAGTTCCAAATATATAATGTCACATGTTCTCTCTCTGACTTCATTTTAGCTTCTTTCCATGATCTTTCTAAGGCATCAAAAGTAAATACTTCTACATCAAGACCATCAGGAAATGAGGGTGGTTGAACATTGCTAGCATAATCCGCATTTTCTTCTTTAAAAGTTTGAATAACTTTGTCGACTATAGTGGGATCTATTAATGGACAGTCAGAAGTAACTCTTACTATTATTTCTGAATTAAATTTTTTAGCAGCTTGATAATATCTGTCTAAGACATCATTTTCACTGCCAGCAAACACTTCATATCCATATTCTTTAACTTTTTCAATAAGAGGAGCATCATTTGGATTAGTTGTGCTTGCCACAATTACTCTGTGGATTAATTTTGACTTGCTAATTTGGTCTAAACAATATTTTATTAATGATTTTCCTTTTATTTCTTTTAAAACTTTACCGTGTAATCTAGTTGATCCTAAACGAGCCTGAATAATACAGTCAATACCCAACTTATTTGTTCACTTCCATCTCTTTCTTTAGACTATTTTCCAAACTCCTTAATCTACTTCCTTGGGTCGGACTATATGTTGTTTTGTCATTTTATTAAACTCTTCTTCAGTTATTTCAGTCTCACTTAAAAATGTTTCAAATACCTTTGGTCTTATTCCATCATATTTTTCTATAAGTTTAAGAGCTTCTTCCCGACTAATTAGCCTGTCCCTAACATCTTTACTTGCTTGAAATGTGGCTCTACCAAAACCTCTTTTCATATATTTCTGCCAGTCTCTAACAGGTTCATAAGGACAATCCACTTTATCCCAGTCAACGTAAGTGCTCTCTACTTCAGCAGTTTTCCACCCCAATTCTTTTTTAATTATTTCCACGTTCTTTCTTTGGTTCCACCGCTCAAAATTTCCTAGGTATATAGCTTTAAGCTGAAATTCTCCTTTAGGCCACATCATTGGTTTAAGGTCTCTGAGTTCATAATTTTTTGGTTTTATTTTTTCAGGCGTAATACCTGCTTGAAACATAATTTTGAAATGCTCTTCATCTTGCTCTTCAAAATCATTATATGTATAGTGATCTCCCTCAGTTTTATAGATAGTTCCTGTTGGTTCGCCCCATATCTGAAGAGGTATATCCCATTGTTGTGAAATTCTTGCCGGTAATGTTCCAACCCCATTATGACAATGCCAGCAAAAATCTCCGATAATTTCACTCCCTTTTTTGCAGAGAGCATTTCTTAATTTACCTCCCAAAGTAAATCTAATATGATCGCAATCTAATAATTTAGGTATTTCCATTAGATTATATTCTGCATCAGGTGAAAGCCGAAATCCATGGTCAAAAGTCACTACTAATGGGCGCATACCATACTTCTTAACTGCTACCCATAATGTATATGAGCTATCCTTTCCTCCACTAAAGCCTACAATACAATCATATTTATTATTCTTTTCTTTGGCATAATGTTTGAATTGTCCTAAAATTTCTTTCAATTGTCTTTCTCTTGAGCTCCAATCGATGTTTACTTCTTTCTCAGTTTCAATACAGATGGAACATACACCTTCTTCATTAAAAATAATTCCTGACCATGTCTCAGGCATCACACATTTAGCACATCTTCTCATACCTCTTGTTCCTCCACAAAAAGTCTTAAATAATTATAATTTCAATCTAATTTTATCTATAATTATGAAAAAACAAGCCTAAAATAAAAATATTATTGTAAAAATCTACCTTTTCTTGAATAATGTCTTAATTTTTATGTTTTATGCTTCTCTTACTTTAACTTTTTTCCCCTTAAGATAAGATTTTATTTTTACGATGTCATAATCTCGTAAGAACAACATTTTACCAATTCCACTTGCATCAACATCGGTTTGAGAAAATATTTTTACTATATCAGCATAACATCCAGCACCCCCAGAAGCAATAAATGGTACTGGGATAAGTTCTCTAACTGATTTATATAAATAATAATCAAATCCTTTAAGTGATCCTTCCCTATCAATAGATGTTAAGATAATTTCTCCTGCACCATTCTCAATAACTTTTTTGAGAATGGAGTTAAAATTTTGGTCTAATTTTTTTGTACCTGAGTTAGTATAGACATTATAAGTCCCGAAATTATCCTTCCTAACATCAATTGAAACTAAAACTGACTGAGAGCCAAACTCATCTGCAAGTTCCCTAATAAGTTTAGGGTTTAATAAAGCATGTGTATTTACAACGATTTTATCTGCCCCTGCAGCAAAACATTTTCTTGCGCCCTGTAAATCTCTAATACCGCCCCCAGCAGCTATGGGCAGTCTGCAAATTCGAATCATAGAGTTAATTATGCTTGTATCTATGATTCTATTCTCTAAGGATGCCTCGATATCCACTATAACTATTTCTTCAGCACCTTGAGCATTATAAATCATAGCTTGCGATAAAGGATCGCCAACGTCAATAAAATTTTTGAAATTCGTTCCCTTTACTAACCTTTTACCCTTTAGTAAGAATATAGGAATAAGTCTTTTAGCAATCATCGAATGTCCTCAAGTATATTTTTAAATAATCTTAAGCCATCTCTTTGGCTCTTTTCGGGATGAAATTGAACACCTATAATGTTATCTTTTCTTACTGATGCAACAATATTTAAATTACCATAGGGTGTATATGCTATGACAACACTTTTATCATCTGGTACAAAATGATAACTATGCATATAGTAGAAGTAGCTATATAACATTCCTGTAAAAAGTGAAACATCTACAGGTTTTACAATATTCCACCCTATATGGGGTACTCTTACGTCTTTGTTGGGTATTTTTTCTACCTCTCCTTCTATCCATCCAAATCCTTCAGTTTTGCCATCTTCATAACTTACATCAGCAAATAATTGCATTCCGAGGCATATACCCAAGACGGGTTTTTTATTATCGAGAACTTCTTCATTAATGGTATCCCATAAATTTAATGTTTTTAATCTTTTTACAGCGGTTTTAAAATTTCCTACTCCTCCCAAAACAATAACATCAGAATT
>LAZR01001576.1_pt1 | contig 14292 bp, 21 predicted proteins | sample 329461 | NCBI WGS metagenome assembly LAZR01 (sample SAMN03002196, study PRJNA259156) | marine sediment metagenome | biome: sea floor; feature: Hydrothermal impacted sediments; material: marine sediment; isolation source: Loki non-amplified sample from Loki's castle hydrothermal vent sediment ...
TTGTTACTAATAAATCAGTTGCCGTTATATCAGATGCATCTGTTCCTGCTCCCACATGCAACAATTCTTGAGGACTCACCGTCCCGATACCCATATTGCCATCTTTATCAACTACTACTAATTCCGTTGTCCAGTTTCTTATTCTTAAAATATCAGACGATTCTAACGCTCCATTACTGCCAGCGTCTTTTCCTCTAATTACAACTGCTGCTCTGGCTTTTGTATCGGTAAAAGGTTCCCCTTGTATCGTTAACCCAACATCAGCTGTTCCCCGAGAGCTAAAAAAAGGCTGGAAACTTGCACCACTTGTGTTATTGGACATACCAATAAACCCAGCATTATCAGGATTGGATAGTTTTATTCCAACAGAATTAGCTGCCGTCGATAGGGGAATTTCTACTTGTAAGTCAGATAAAAAAGCTGTATCTGCGTGAAGAATAACTCTATCCTCCGATTCAAATAAAGCTCTTACTTCAGCTGCAGATAAGGCTCTGTTATATATTTTAACTTCATCTATTAAACCATCATAATAGTCTGTATAAGTTGGAGTATCAGCATTATTGTATCGCCTGCCTATTTGGACATCTAAAGCATTATCAAGTATAATACCAGCATTGTGAGACTTAACAGATACACCGTCTACATAGAGAGCAGTTGTTCTGGTAGTTTTAGTAAAACCAACATGATGCCACTTGGTATCATTGACAGAAGTTGCAGTTTCAGTAGTATGGACATCTCCACCAGTAGCAACCATTAAATTGCCGTCACTCTTAACTCTCATCATAAATGCCTGACAATTTACAACTTCATCTTTAGTAACAATAGCATCAAAATTAGTTATAACATCTCTTTTTACCCAGGCAAATACACTCATTACATCTGTCTCAGCTAATTCAACCAAAGGATAAGCTATTTGCTTAACATACACATCAGAACTGGCAGTCGATTGTCCATTAGTACAACCAACCATTATTAAGTTAGTTGAGTCTATCTCGACTATTTGAGGGTAAGAACTATTACTAAATCCGTGTAAAACTTCAATATCTTTAGTCCACGTAGTTCCTTCATCAGTAGATGAATAGATATGAGTTTCATAACCCGTTGTATCATTATGAGCATAATTTGCTAAAAGAGTATCATCTGATAATCGGACTAAATCACAGGGTGTACCTGTACCTACAGGTAATTGGGTTTCCTCTGACCTTGCTGCCCAAGTTGCTCCAGCATCAGCTGAAGTTACCTTCCAGAACTTTCCTGCATTATCTCTCATAATAGCAAGTAAGTTATCAGTAAAAGAACCTCCAGATTTAAGCTGAATAATAGACATTTCCTCGCCATCAGCTGTAGTAACAGTGGCAAGGTCTGACCAAGTATCCCCATCATCACTTGAGGAAACAACATAAGTATTATCATTAGTCCAGGCGTCATAAAGAGGGACAATTATATCTCCATCACTACTCCCTCCACTTATTAAAATAGGTCTACCTCTACAACCCCTTTGATTTGCTCCACTCTTTAAACTTATCTCCGAGCCAAAGTTAGTCCAGTCTGCTACCGTCGACTTCTTACACTTAGCTCTGGCATCAGTATTATCCCAAGTATTATAAACAACAAGTATAGTCTCAGTTCCACTAGCATCAAAAATTAAGATATTTGCATTTCTATCATCAAGACTCGCATTGTCTGCCACTGTAGTTGCGGCAGACCAAGTCTCACCATTATCAGTTGAACGCCTTATTGCTACTAAACCATCAGCGTCAAAAGCATGTGTACTTCCTGCTGCTGTTCGATAAACTGTATAAAGATTTCCTGATGAATCTATATCTATTCCAGGCCATGCTTCATAGTCATCTCTACTTATTGAAGTTGGAAACATATTACGTAGAGATTCACTTGATATATCTATACTTGTAGTCTCTGCTACGCTTACAGCATCATCTACACTATCTAAACTCAACACATGATTTGTTGTTGACGCTTCTGCCACAACTGTTCCATCACTACCACCACTAGCAGCGTCTAAGACATTACCATTGAATTTGTAATAAGCTCGTGTGCCAACTACGGGGCTACTCTCCCCTACCTCCTGCAGAGCTGTCTCAACTTCTGTTCCTGTATAATAACTACCAGCATCAACTATCCTAACCCTCTTCGCTTTGGTAGCCGCCCCCAACACTGGAGCACCTATCAACAGTAAAGATAAAGCAACAGCTATGCTTTTATATAACTTACCCATAATACCTCATCTGCATCCGGAACGGATGCTACTGTAAATGTTGTGGTAGTAGTATCCTCAAAATCCTTACCACTCCCCTTTAATAATACTGATTGGTCCCTAAATACTTCCAACGTACCTGACTCATAGGGGTTGGCTACTGTAAATACTGTCGTTGCCCCATCAGTTGTAGGAGTTGGTATCTCGTGTTTTACTATGTTGCTAACGTGTAACCTTGCAAGTGATTCAGTCCAAACTGGCATATCTACACCTCTTTCCCACAATTACTACACCTCTCCCGAGGGACGTCCTTCCAAATTATTCTCTCCACCTCAACAGGAACGTAACTTACTTTAGGTACCCTAATTATTTCCTCCACCAATTTAGGCACCTTCACTTCAAATTCCTTCTTCACAATCATAACCTTCTCAGTTACACGATGCACTTCAAGGGGTACTTCCACCCTTTTGATAGTTACGTCCTTTACTTCCACCTTCTTATACACCGGCTTATCAACAACCACTTCCTTATTTACGAAATGGGGCACCACCACATCCATAATTACTTCATTAACCTTTACGGTGGTAACCTCCACCGATTTATCTACATATCTGGGTATTTCAACAATCTTCTCCACAAACTTAGGGACTTCCACCCTAACCTCTTTCTTACTAACTATCACATCTTGCACAATTAGAGCAGACATTTTCTCGGAGGTAGTTTCCATCCCTGAGGATGCACCTCCCCCTCCACCGACACCCTGTCCCATTACGCACCCCCACTCTTCGTAGTTATTCTTTCCAAGCAAGTGTATACATTCATCGCCGTCCCCGCTACATTTGTATATGTTAACTTAAACTTATGCCCTGCATCCAACAACTCAAGTGCAGGGAAGTCGAAGTGCCAAGCTACAGATTTACCTACGTTAAAAACGGTTGATGCAACTAAAGCTATCACGGTGTCTGATGCATCGGTATGCTCTAATTTAAAATAGTCTCCAGAACCATATTGGTCAGGAATTACCGTTATACTGTTTGCTGCACAAGCCTTATTGGAGAGGGTCATGTTTAGAGTGTAGTCGCCTGTACCACTATTTACTGTTAACTTGTAACCCTTGTAGTATGCTCCTCCATACATCACTCTCTTAGGTAACGCCATTCTTTACTCCCTTCGCGTAATTTCAATAATTGAACTTACCAAACTTTAGTACCCAGGCACAATCCTACCTGTAAAAGGATTAGTCCACCACTGCCCAGCCATATTCAAGGGTTGAGATTGAAACCCCCTCGCTATCGGTAACCAATCCTCAGCACTATGGTCACTGGTTAAACTTGCTTCATATAACGGGGGGACTATTTGGCTCCCCCAATACGCCGCATCCTCAACCTCTCTCAATGAGTAAAATCCAAATACAGTAGCTACCCCAGAAATTAAGGCATCCTTCCTCAATAGGGTTGAGGTAGCGTCATCATCCCCAAAGTCGGCAGGGTATACACTACACCTAATAGCCAAGTTATATATGGCGTCAGGTATTTGGAATAACTCAAACGTAGACCCATAGTCAACATACCAACTAGGTAAACCCTCGGTGTAGGTAGCTGGTCGAGGTACTTCCCTATCAAAATTCCTAGCATGAACGTAGACAAGTTTACGTGAACGAGCGCCATCCCGTACAGTCATACTATACAAGTCTTTCATCCTAGTAGGCCATGTCACCACCACACTACTAGCAGTAGTTGACTTACTTGTATCATTAGACCTCATCTCCTCATACGTATGTAGGTCGGAGAGGTAGCCTTGTGCCCAGTTTATCCATCTATTGATACGTGCGTTGCTAACCCCATCAACAGTACGTTTAATGTTTCCCCTAACCTCATCTCTAAAGTCTTCCCTGTCCATCGCCATTGCTCTTCTCCTTAAAATACGTATGCGACCATCTAGGGTCCCCTCTATCTCGTGCTACTGCATCCATATCCTTAGCCCAATAAGGCATAGGATAGTTATTCAAATTCTCAAACTGTGTAGCACCCTTAACCGTATCCCCTATCGCTCCACCAACCAATGCATCTGTAACCTCAGTTATCTTATTGAATATACGTTGCTCAGAATCGTTAAACTCTGCCTTACTCGCCTTCATCCATTGGGGAGATTTAGTCTTAATCGCACTCGACATCCCATTTATAACTGCTTTCAATGTCTTCCCATGCTTCCCCGACTTCAACCTATTCAGTGCTACACTCCCTATATTAGCCCACGCTTCCCACCCTCCTGGCGCGTTCTCCGCAAATATCATCTTAGCCAATAGATTGGAGTCAGCCCCTAATGGGTCCATTGCTTGAGCTATAAATGGTTCACTCTCTTTCCCGTTGTTACCAGGCATTATACTTCCTCAACTTCCACCTTATTTATGGTATTCCCACTCATAAACGCATTAGTTGCAGAGATAAAACTAGTCAGTGCTTTACGTGTGCCGAAGGTTAGGTTTATCTCATGTGCATTCACTTTAATTAGGTTGTTTTGCTCAGGATGCACCTCCATCTCAATCTTCTTCCCACTCACATCCTTAATCGTTATCTTCCTATACATAATACCTCCCAAAGTTTAATAAAGATGACCCCTTACAGATGCATCATAAATAAGGGTCCATGCTGTACTACCATCAGTATTTATATACACATCATCGTCAGCATCGTTTCCATTGTAATCCATTACCAAAAACGTTCCTTCCACAGCCTTCACCACTCCATCTGGACTTACAGCCGTCCCCTTCGTCCTCTTAATAATATTTGTTAGAGGGTCCGTCTCTCCAACAAATACAGTATTTATTACCTGCCTTCTCAAACTCATATCAACACCTCCATCTTCAATCTACACATGTCCCCTCACACTAGCGTCATATATCTTTACCCAAGTGGTAGAACCATCAGTGTTTATGTAAACATCATCATCAGCAGCATCTCCATTGTAACGTTGTACGCAGAACGTTCCCTCTGGAGCAGTCACTACACCATTAGGACCAACCGCTGTCGACTCATCTCTTATAATGATGTTCGCTAATGGGTCTTTCTGCCCAGCAAATACAGTATCTACTACAGCATTCCTTAAACCCATCTTAATCCCCTCCTTAATTGAAGTAGGTGAGAGGGACTAAATGTCCCCTCTCTCCAACTTTCCTTTCTTTTGTGTTAGTGCGAAATCTGCAACATAATGAAAGGTGCACCTTGACCGCCTGCTTGTGAATACGTAAGCACAAACCCTACAGGTTGACCATCAGCAGTCATTGCCGATTCACCACTAACGATGTCTATGGAACCATCGTTCCTTGCTACACAAGCATTCTTGTATTGTGCTGCACCAACTCTTCCATTTGGTGATACCCAACACGGTCCCCACGTCTGCAACCAATGATAAGGGCTTGCAAGTGTAGCTAGTCTCATAGGCAGTCCCATAAAGCCTCTAGTTCCACCGCCATTGCTTACAATAACAGTATATGGAGAACTCATAACCTCAACGTGGTCAGAAGTTGTCAATGCGATAGGCAACTCCCCATCTAACGTGATAGTTATAGTTCCACCACCAGCTGCGACTACCGTACTGTTATTGATGGCGTAGTTCAACCACTCACCACTGGAAGCATCGAAGATAACGACATAACCACCTTCTAAAGCGTCTACCAAAAACGCCCCATCGTTATCCGCGCCGTCAGTTGCAGCTACCGTAACAGCAATCGCACTATCTCCTGCTACAGCAGCAGCCTGTATCAATGCATACATAATATGCTGGTGGTAGTAACTATAAGCTAGATGTTGAGTGTCTGCAAATGCATTCATAGCTTTCCCATACTTAAACACTCTATCTCCTCTTACCAACTTCGTTCCCAGTCTATGCTTTTGTGTGGCACTTATCTCATAGATATCCTGCGCTAATACAGTCGCACCTACATCACTACCCAGTATCCTACTCATCTTAAACCTCTCTTCTTGTCGCCCCCTCAGGAGGGGGAGGTATAGACGGATAACTTAACTATCCGCCCACCTAATTAACCTGTTAAGTAGGTTGCCGAACTATTCGGCTATATTGAATATAACCCCCAACCTTCTACAGTTGCCTGTAACCAGGTTACCAACCGTCATCGTGTGCGCAACCACATCCCGTGGCTGGTTAACAATAGGGAGCCACTCTCCTAAAGTAAAATTCTCGATTGGGTCAGCAACCCACTCCATCACATTCGTGTTCAAGAAATACATTGAACCCGCAGTGCAAGATGGTGACCAAGTAATCGGGCGACCCTTATAAGCTATATCGCCAAACCCGAGGTCTGCTAACTTCCTATCCCCCAATTGAATGCGGGAGATTTCGAGAGCTTCACTCTCATACATTTCATGCACATCCTGTGCACAAACCACTATATCAGGAAAGCGCGTAACTCCTTCTCCATACTTTCCACAATCGTTGAACATGGTGTTCATACGTTTGCGGAGGTATATTGAAGCAGCTTCCCCAGACATACTCTTGAAGTTATTCCTCCACCAAGAGTAAGTCGCTCGGTTAAGGTCGCCAACCACTCCAGTACTTGGTGCTTCAGCTATGATATTACCAACTCCATCAATAGCCATACCCGCATCACCAGTTCCATCTGAAAACAGGCTGGTTTCCAACTTATCAATCAAGCTAGACTGCAAGTTGTCAATATCTGCATTAACCTTTTTGATAAGTTGCGCTTTCCCTCTATTCTTCTGCATTTCCGTAAAGTACCTAATAATATGACCAGTTAGATACTTCCAGTTCCAATGCACAACCGTTAGAGGGTCGGTTGCCGATAGTGTAACTGTCCCACCTTTACCTATAAAGGTAACGGTTTCATTCTTCGCATATTGTAAAGGTATCTCAATACTCCTACCACCAGTCTGAGTAGTCCTCTTACCCTTCTTGCTTAAGAGGTACCAAAATGGGGTAGCTAGAAATACCTGGTCCATTATCTTGTTTCTGCGAAGGTACCACGTGGTAGTATACATCGTATTCAGTGTTTCAGTCAGTGTTGGTGGCATTTCTCACTCCTTATGGTTCACGTGTTCCGAATGCCTTGCGATACGCCAAATCAGCAGCTTCCTCTTTAGTCAGCTCCTTAGTTTGGGTAGCGCCTGCAGGCACCCCTTCGCCCTTCTCGGTGAGCACTCTTCTATCTTCCTCAGCTTTCTTCGCGTCTGCATCTGCTTTACTCTTATCCTCATGTAACCTCTCCAACTTAAACTGCTGGTAACACTTCTCCGCACCCCACTCTGGATTACCCTTCGCTATCTTCTTAATAGCGTCGAAGTTCTCATTAAATCCTAATCCATTAGCATCGGGATACCTCATTGCAGTTAGGGATATATCGACTTGGGCCAACGCGAGTCCCACGCGTTCATCCGCCTTCTCCATTCGGCTCGACAGGTCCTTAACCACTTTGTCTATGTCACCTTTACTTTGCTTCCCTACATGCGCCAATAATTCGGCGTTGGAAGCACTGTTTATGTCGAAGTTAGCATCTCCAGAACCTTCACCACTCCCACCTTCACCATTGTTTTTCTTCCCCTTACCCTTGTCTTCCTTGAAGTTGAGGTAGTCTTCGCTGAGCAATTCTTTATCTGCATCATCGAGTTTGCGTTCAAGGTCCACCTTCGCGTCCTTTAATGATTTTAACTCAGTCTCCGCTACTCCCACTTTAGTTAGAGCATCGGTTAACTGCTGCTGAACTTCGCCTCCAGCATTCCCATTTCCGTCGCCACTCCCATCACCTTCACCCTCTCCCCCAGCTATAGGGTAGAAACCCCATATTCTGTAGAAGTCAGCTACATTGATGGTCCTGCCATTATCTTCGCCTGGCATATTACTTCCCTCCTTGTTTTAATAGTTCATGCTTCCATAACTTATATTGTTTATACATCGCTCTCCACGCAATATTCAACTCCACCCCCGTCACCTGCCCACTAAACTTCGCTTCATATGGCTTATTCTCAAATATGTAGATAGTAATCATCCCCTTAGCCTTCTCATCCACCACCACGCTATGCTCCAACTTCTCATCCACCACTAGTGTACTTATAGGTGCTTCTTCTATAATTGGGGGTGGTATGATGTTACTATCCAGTACTTTCTTTGGAATGATTGGTGGAGGTAGTACTGGATTACCCCTAACCGCATCAGCCTTCGCGCTCATATCAACCTCCTTCCTACACTCACAGTAACCTACACGCTATCACATTATGCTTCTTACACTCTCTCCTCAGTTGTCTCTTACTCTCAATCAACAATGGAGTTTCGCATATATCATTATATATCATAGGTTTAAATATTCCTATACTAACACTATGTCTACCATCACACCTACATATAGGTTTCCAGCATCCACACTTCCCACATTCGTTGCCTGCCATTATTTCTTCCCCATCTGTTCCATAGCTGCTGCAATACCTCTCTTCTTTCTTGAGTAATACCTACCATTTTTCTTATATATTTCGTATCCAGCTTTACTCTCACCTTTGGTCGTCAAATGCCACGTCTTATGTTTTCTACCTTTAAGAAGCAAACCAGTTGTAGGTTCTCTACTTGAGTAATGACCAGTCTTATCTGGCTTCATCCCAAATGCTCTAGCACTAGCCATATCGTAGCCAGTACCTTCAGGGTCGAACGCTGTGTTAAACATATACTTGGTAGTCATTAGAAGAACCTCCCAACTGTATCCGCCGTATTCCCCGCTCTCTCCTGCAACATCCCTCTATCACCTGCCATCTTCCCTTGAAACTGCTGAAATTGATTAAACCCCATAGGCTTCTCCATCGTTTCCGGCGCTTCCGGTAGGATTTGCAGAGCATCCATCCATTCATACTCTCTAAGTAACANCTTCATAAGATAGTCTATATTAGCTCTCGGGTTCTTTGCGAGTGCTTGTATAATCTGCATAATCTCCTGTTTCTTCACCGCTTTGGTTTGGGGGGTCATACTCTCCACATCAACCCTCAAATTATACTCTCCCCTCAGTTGCTTAGGAGTATAAGATACCCAATACCTAGCCCCATCATAACCCACCACTTGAGCCACCTTCTCTTTGTCCCACTTGGCGAATATAATCTGATTTATCTTCCTCATCATCTTGACAAGTGCTTCCCCAACAATATCCCTCCGCTCATCCATCCTTATCTCTTTACCAGCGAACACCCCTTGCATCTCAAACTTCGTCCTTCGTCCTGGAGGTGCCTCTCCCATACTCTGCCTACTATGTCCCAACAACTCCCTAACATCCGACCTAATGGTGTCTGTCCACTGGACTAAATCGGGAGGGATGTGTGGTTGGAGTATAGCTACCGCACGATTAGGGTCACCTTTAACCCTAATGCCTGGTCCCACATTCTCACTGAGTAACTTATCCATCTCCCCATCATCAATCATCTTATCTTCATACAAGAACTTGATTAACGCAACCCTTCTATGATACATAGCTTGCGTCCTAGCCTCATTAACTTCAAGTTGCTGCGGTTCGATAATCTGGACGTCGGATGACCCCCAGTAATGCTCCGTATCCTCATTAAATGTAAAATCTACATACGGTAAGCCCTCAACCTGCATAATATCCTCTTCAGGTGGCCTTATCCACTTATCATACCCTGGCACTAATGCTTTAATCTCCTTCCGCTTGAAGTCACGTATCTCATGTATCTCCACCAAAGTCGTATACTTACCCATCTCCTTGTAGAAGTCAGCATTAACATCTTTGGTCATCAACTCCATATGTGTTCCCTCTAACTTATCCGTGTTCTTATACTTCGGGTCATTCTTCACATCCTCCAATGACCTAATGATGACATGGTCTATCCAAGGACAATCATCGAGGGTGCGTACTCCAAAGGGGACGATTATATAGTCTGGCATAACCCTAACTGCCCAAGGCATTCCCGGCTTAACATTCACATTATACTCTACCCTCTCCCCCTTTTTCTTACCCAACTGAGTTAAGGGAGTATTCATTAAGTCGGCAATCTTCTGATTAACCCCTCTATCCGCTGTCTGCGTGCCACTCAACGCATCGTATCCAGTTTTAATTATCCCTCTATTTGTATAATACGCATCTCTAACAGCTGTTTTCATACTCTGCTTAACCGCTAGTTCTTGTATCAGCCAGTTATCCACCGACTCAATAACTTTGGCATGCATCTGCTGACCCGGCATATATCTAGGAGTAACCGTAACATATGGATTTCTAAAGTATACATTAGGTACAGTAGCCTTCTCCATAGCATACACCAGATTATACGGTAGTATCCCATTGGTACCACCATCATACCCCGAGAACTTCCCCCTCCCGTAATCACGGTAGGTAGACCACCTCTTGGAGTTACCATACGTCTCCTTATATCGTTGACCTTGCTCTATAAGGTCACGCCAATCCTCTATCAAAGTCTTACTTGGCACTACTTCCTCCCACCATCCATAGCTTTGTACAACATCCCTTTATACTTCTTCTTCTTATGCGCCTTGTATTCCCTCTCCTTCAAACTCTTATTATGATATTTATGTATAGACACATCAATCCTCCCTACTTATATAGAAATGTAGTTACACACTCATTCACTCCAGGACCAGTAGTATCAGTATCTGCTACTCCTGTAGTCGCACCTACCCCTATACCTAAAGAGAAGGGTATGCCACCCAACCACTCTAAATTGATCATCTTTAGTGTAGGAATAGCGAGAGTCATCTTAGGAGTGTCTGTCCCCACTGTTGGCGCTGTAGCTTTATTATACAACTTAACATATAGAGTGCTACCATCTAAATTAGTTATATTAACACCAAACAACATCTTCTTCCCGGTTATAATCAAGTCTCCACTCTCATCAACATCTATATCCCTCTTTGTATCATACTCCCTTATTACATTCTGCATATTGCTCCTTTCGCGTAAGTTCAATTATTGAACTTACCAAACCTAACCTGGTATCATCTCTTCCATCTGCTTCTGAAAGGGGTAGGGTGCCTTATGCCTCCCCCTACAACTCTGTCTAATTTCTTCAAGTGTAAAACTTAACCTATTAGGTATTGGCTTCTTCTCCTCCACCTTTTCATACTCCGTCGAAGTCCTACTCCCCACCTGCCACGACAACGCGTCAATGAGGTCATCCCACTTCCCATAAGGGAATGTAGTCAACTCCTGCTCCAACTCCCTCATCCCCTTTTTAAGCCAAATCACACCATTCTCAAATAAGGGACTCAACCTATTCTTAATCCTGGCTTCTTTAGCAATCTGCTTAGCCTTAACCATCTCCACTATATAATATTCATCCCTTATCTTCATCTCCTCACGAAATGCAGCCTCTAAATGTGCGTAACGGTTAGCCTCAATCCTAATCTTAACCGCCCCATCTATCTTACACACATCGAATGTCTCGGAAATCATCTGCTTATCACTCAACCTCTTCCTCCTATACCGCCTTACGAATAATCCTTTTTTGGTATGTTTAACAGATACTATAGCGGAGTAATCCTGCGACTTCTTCCCCGTAGGTGGGTCAGCTGGGTCAAGAGTAACCAACGTATCCCCATCCTCTGGTAGTGCATCATCTGTATAATACTTATACCAATCTGGATTAAACGCCATAAACTCCTTAGACAACGGCGTATTCAAGTATAGCATAGAAAATAAATAACTACCCATCGACACACGTATATTCTCCAACCTCCTCACACTAAACCTTCTATACCTCGGTTTAGTCTGTTCCTCATCAAGGTATGCCTTCTGATTAAATACAGCAAACTTCTCATTCTCCAACACATGATTAACCAAATCATAACTAGCCCAACGTGTAGCCGTAATAATACGCTCATCATGCTCATTTATCAGTAGGGGCACCGTCAACTTATGAAACCCCACCGCCTTCTCAATATCATCTTTACTCGGCATAACCTCATCCCCAGTCAACTCATCCTTCTTCGGAGCGACAGTATCATCCTCACTAATAATGTTAAAATGCCTCCTTATAATATTCGCCCCCACACCAGCACTCTCAAACGTCCCCTCTGGATGGTCCACCTTCCTCTGTAAACACGCACACGTATCCGACCACCTAACCTTGGTAAAGTTAGGTATAACCTCTGGGAAGAATAGTTGAAAGTCAGTATTATTCTCAACAATACTCCTGATGGAGCGAACTGTCTTCTGTGCGTTGGGCGTGGTGTTTGATGTAAGGAGTGCACGGAGAAGAGGGTTTTTAACTGCTTTCCACAAAATGTATAAAGAGACTACGGTAGTTTTTAGGAAAGTTCGGGGTAACACCACCAACTTATCTGGTCCTGAGTCTTGGAGAAAGTCACACAACGGTCCGTGAAACGCATCATCATAGTATTCAGACTCAATAAACGTTTGGCAGAAGTTCCTAAATCTACCCAACAGTATTTCCCTAACCTTATTTATTTGCTTTATCGCTACCGTCTCCACCCTTACCCCCCATTACCCTACCCAACATATCCAACAACCCTTGACTCGGCTCTATCACCACATTAGCCCTAACCTTATCTTCTTTAGCATACCCCGTCCTATCCAAAATGTCTTTGGCTGCATTCACCCTAACATTCCCACTCATGTCACTCAAAGCACCCTTAAGCGTTTTGGCAGCCATAACCTTCGCATCATCCAACTCAAGTTTAGTGGGGTCGGTAGTTAACCTCCCAGCTTCCGCATCCACAAACCCACTCTTAACCTCTTGCTCCATCTTCTTCATCTCTTCCTTAAATAGAGGACTATTAACAATCACAGATGCTCTCGCTACCGTATACCCCAAGTCCTCACAAGCTTGACTAATTGTCATTCCCGCCACCAACCTACGCATCAACGCTCGGTGGCGAGAGCTGATTTTGTCTGGGTATGCGTTCTGCGTACTTTCTGAATGTCCCATCCAACTTCCCCTGCCTGACTTGTAGACACTCCAGGCACTCTGTATATTGATTTCGGTAGTTATAATTTTAATAATCCAAATTATAATCGTTGATTTGTCGGTGTGGTATCTCGATACGAGTATATCATATTTTGGTGGAAAAGTCAAATTATATTTTGAAAAAGTTATAAGTTTAAGGATTGAACTTTCCATTTTTGGGGGTGGACTATAATGGTAGACCTTATATATATCGCAGGGTGGGCAGGGGGTGGACAGGGCAGGCAAAGTGTGCCACAGGGCAACCTCGTTGAAATTTTGGCACAGGGTATAGGTATACCTATAAAGCACGCCGGCCGAACGAGCCAAAACGTACGAGGTTATAATTTCATGGGTTATAATTTCAAGGCTTGAACGTATAGGGTATGAACGTATGGCGTGAACGTATGAAAATACAACGGACATAGTAACAATCTACTATGCCCGAAGTATCTACAAGTCAACCTATACGCTTTCGATTTCGGATAGGTCTTTCGCTTCACCACCAGAAGTGATTGACTTAATACCATACTTCACCTTGAGGGCGTCACGAATTTGCCGTTGCACTCGTAATGTCATACCTACGTTTGCGTCGTCTGTTTGCACGTCGTCGCCGTCGTATAGTTTGACTTCACGCTTGCCGACGTATTCTTTACCGTCGTGTGTGAGCTTTGCTACGATTATTCGTTTTGCCATTATACTATCACCTCACTTTCCGTAGTCTGATTTGGCACTCCACTATTACCAACTACGATATAAGTATACACTATAAAATAGTATTTGTCAAGTTTTATTTTTAGTATTTTTTAAATGTTATAAGTTCAACTTGCATAACTTATTTGTCGACGCCAACTAACATTATAAGTTCAATCCATTTAAAATTATTAGTATATCCATTACTAAAAATCTGCACAATACTATCCCTACACTGCACTTTTTCATTACAAATACACCCCTCACACAGTTCACAAGTAGTATTATGGCTTTGTTATGGTAACTCCATAACGATTAAATGTTTGTAACTTCATACGTTGGAATGGTTTGGCGATTTCATTATGGAAATTATGGAATTATGGAAGGGTTGACATTTTTTTCCGCCTGTATGGGTAGTATCTTTTTTTTTTTTTTTTTTTGTTA
>LAZR01001578.1_pt1 | contig 14289 bp, 23 predicted proteins | sample 329461 | NCBI WGS metagenome assembly LAZR01 (sample SAMN03002196, study PRJNA259156) | marine sediment metagenome | biome: sea floor; feature: Hydrothermal impacted sediments; material: marine sediment; isolation source: Loki non-amplified sample from Loki's castle hydrothermal vent sediment ...
ACGAGCCAGTTACCTATGTGACGCACTCACTCCAGGGGGCGCACTTTCTGAGTTTGCTGAGCAAGGGCTGGACCGCCCATCCCCCACTGGTGAGCGACTGGCCACTCGTGCTCCACGGGGCCACGACGCTGGTTGTGACAAAGGCCCATGCTACGCCGGGGTTAAGTGTGTCCTTCGAGCGGACGGATGCGGGTATTTCGATGCACTGCGAGCCGCCCAAACGGCCACATTCGTCGTCACCAACTACGCCTACTGGCTCCGGTCTGGCCAGTATGGCGAGGGCCTGGGGCCGGTGGATAGCCTCATTCTTGACGAAGCGCATGCTGCGCCGGATGAACTCGCGAATGCGCTGGAGTTCACTATCACGGCCGCAGACCGAGAGGCTGTTCAGGCGCTACCGCCGCCGGAGGGAGCTGGAGGCAATCTGGGGGCCTGGGCCGACTGGGCCTCCGGACTCATCCGGCGTGCCCGGCAACAGGCCGTAGGGTGCCCCAGGACAGCCCAGGACGCCCATCGGGTCCTCCGGGTGAAGTCTGCCCTCCTGAAGCTGGAAAGTCTCGTCAGAGCGGCGCTGGCGGGCCCTGACAGCTGGATTATCGACTCTGTCGAGACCCGCTCGGGCCGGGGCACCCGGTTCTCGCCCATCATCGTGGCGCCCTATCTGGAAACCCTGGCCCAAGGCGTCAAGAACGTCCTGTTCCTCTCGGCCACACTCTCAGACAAGACAGCGGCGCTCTTGGGTATTCCACGGAAGGAGTGGACCAAGGTTGAAGGTCCCTCAACATTCCCCATTGAGAGACGCCCCGTGATCTACATCCCGACGATCCGCGTGGACCATCGGGCTACTGAGGCAGACCTTGCCCTCTGGGTAGGACGCATTGACCAGATTATAGGACAGCGGCTCGATCGCAAGGGGATCGTGCATACGGTGAGCTACGCCCGGCAGCAGTATCTCGCAAAGTACAGCCGGCACGCACAACACTTCTGTTGCCCATCAAGCCAGACGACTCGGGCCGATGTGGCCCGTTTCAAGCTCGCCCGGCCGCCTGCTATACTGGTCTCTCCCTCGGTGGTGACCGGGTGGGATTTCCCGTACAGCGAGTGCCGCTACCAAATTCTGGCCAAGACCCCATTCCCCGATACCCGCAATCCGGTCATGAAGGCCCGCTGCGCCCAAGACGACCAGTACCAGGGCTATCTGGCCATGATGGCCATTGTCCAAGCCGTGGGTCGGGGGATGAGGGCAGCCGACGACTGGTGTGAGGTATTTCTGGTTGATTCACATTGGGAGTGGGTTAGAAGGAAGTACAAGCACCACGTGCCCGCTTGGTTCTGGTCGGCCTGCCGTCAGTCCAGCACGCTCCCCGCGCCCCTGAATCTATGATGGCACGGTCTGTGCAGCCTCTCTCGCTCGGAACGTAGTACTACCAACCAAGGACAAGGAGCACCATGACGACACAAGCAGTAGGATTCGGCCCCGAAGACCAGGGCGGCGGCGGGCTCTTCGACGACTTCGACGGCACCATCACGGGGGCCAGGTTCGTCCCGTTCGACTACCAAGGGACTCGTGACCCGGTGACGGCGATGCAGCTCACGATCGACAACCCGGACGCGGACGAGCCCATCGTCGAGCACTACCCGATCGGTGGGGGCTTCGTGCCTAACCCGGAGAACGAGCAGGAGTTCGTCCCCGAGACTCCCGCCGATGCCGAGCGCCGTGTGAGCAAGCGGTGCAAGCTGGCGATCTTCTCGAACGAGGCGATCAACGCCGGAGTGCCCGCCAGCGAGATTGTCAACAACGTCGGCGTGTTCGTCGGGCTGAGCGGCCACTTCCTCAAGAAAGCCATCGGGAAGGGCTCTAACAGCTACGAGGTCCTGGTCCTGTCCACTGTCACCTGGCCCAAGGGCAAGGCGGCCGGCAAGGCCAAGGGCAGGGCGACGACTACCACCAAGGCCGCCCGCAAGGTGGACGGCACGGGCGATGTGGACGAGGACAAGGCTCGCGAGGTCCTCGTGGCTGCGCTGGTGGCCAACAAGGGCGAGATCGCCCGCAAGGGCATCATCATGGCGGCCTTCAAGGCAGCCAAGGCGGCGGGCTACAAGGGCGCCGAGCGGACGGCCCTTGTCGCGCACATCAGCTCCGATGCGTTCATCGAGAGCGGTGGGGACGACTGGACGAGCGACGAGACGAACATCTCGGCGTAGCCCCAACAGACAGGAACAGGTGGGGGCGAGAGGGCACTGGGAGCTGCTCTCGCCCTCTTAGGAGAGAGTCAATGATCAAAGTCGAGATGATTCCCGAGCTAGACCCGCTACCGCTACCGCCGCCGCCGCCGCCACAGCTCGTGCAGATCACCATGAGCATAGAAGAGGCGCGACGGCTGAGGTTTCTTGTGAACCAAAACATCACACTTCCAGAGGTGCTGTCTAAAGGGGCCTACATGGACAACAGGAGATGCGTGTCCGACTTCCTGAATCGGGTAAGCGCTGCACTGGGAAGTGCAAACATCGGGAGTGCAGGCGGTTTCGAGTAGTATTGAGTCGGGGGTCGCGCCAAACCCCGCACCGGACAGCACACGCTGCACCCGGCCGTATTCCCTTTCGGCTGGACGATGGGCCTCTCCTTCCCACTGCAGCGGCTGCTCGGGTAAGCCGGGGCACAGGCGCGACCCTCACTATCCCCCATGGAGTTCGAGCCACTCGACGACATCTCGCTAGAGGATCTTCTCGGGAGCGACGACGAGCGCAGCCCCGGCCTCCACCAATCGACCATCATCAAGGACGTCTGCCAGACCCTCGACCCCAAACGCTTCAGCGGCACCTGGGACAACGAGGGCCTCACCCGCATGATCGGGGGGATGGTCTACGAGGACATCTTGGGCTGCGCCTTGGTCCGGCGGTTCCCCGGGCAAGGGGACAAGCCCGGCGAGTTCACCAAGGACGGCATCACGGGCTCCCCGGACTGGCTCACGGACGATTGGGTCCTCGAAGAGTACAAGGCGACGGACATGAGTAGCCGGAACTGCCCAGACGACCCCAAATTCCAGCATTGGATGTGGCAGATCAAGGGCTACCTGACCTTGATTGGCAGCGAGACCGGCCACGCACGGCTTCGGGTGCTGTTTGGCCGGGGGGACTACTCCGAGTTCTTCAGCCCCAAGCAGCTCCTGTCGTGGGACCTCCACTTCTCGGCACGGGAATTGCACGAGAACTGGGCGATGCTTGTCGGACATGCGAGGAGGAGGGGATGGCTGATCTAGACAACTACGAAGAGCACTCTACCGACGACAGTCCCACGGAAGCAACGTGGGCGGCTGCGGCCAAGGAGGTCGTGTACTGGGCGGGGCTCGTCCTGTTCTTCGGGTTAGCCGTACCCTCGTGTTACGTGGGGTGGAAACACCCAGCGCTGTGGATCGATATCCTGAGAGTGGTGTTCTGAGTTATGACTGGTCTAGACAACACCTACGGCGAGCGCCTTGCCGAACTGGAGAAGCGATGCCGTGTCCTCTGGGAGGTGAGCCTCTCGCTCTCCGTCGCCCTCTCAATGCTGACCAACAAGGTGGAGGCTCTTGAGGCCCTGACTACCCCAAGGAGCACAATCTGTGAGTCTTGAATCCTTCGTCGAAGCGCCCACCGTCGTCGAGCCCCGGCTGGTCCTCTCGCTGGAGGGCCGCCACCGCTCGGGCAAGACACACTTCGCCCTCACCGCCCCCAAGCCCTTGGTCTACTTCCCGTTCGACCGGGGCCTCTCGCAGGACTTCGTGGTGAGCAAGTTCAGCGCGGATGGCGGGGGGATCTATGTCCCGCCCGAGGACTTCTGCCTGCCCCCAGTGCCCTATCCTCTGGACAAGGACGACTTGGACAAGTACCGCAAGAAGATGGCGCGGGAAGCCCAGCTCGTCTGGACTCGGTTCATGCAGTCCTGGGAGCGAGCATTGGAGGGGGCCAAGACGATCGTCATCGATACCGCCAGCGAGCAGTGGGAACTCCTGCGGCTCGCCCGCTTCGGCAAACTCACCCAAGTCATGCCGCACCACTACACCGAGGTCAACTCGGAGTACAAGAGCCTCCTGAACATGATCAACGAGTCCGACGCGAACCTGATCCTCATCCACCAGCTCAAGGAAGAGTGGCAAGACCGGGTGGACGCGAGCGGCCAGAAGAAGGGGAGCAAGACGGGTCAGTGGGTGCGGGCCGGGTTCACCAAGATTGACTACCTGCTCCACTCGACGTTGCGCCTTGCGTGTAGCCCGGATGGCGACTTCAGCGCCGAGGTCATGGACTGTCACCAGAACACGGACCTGATGGGTGATGTGTTAGATGGACCGATGTGCAGTTTCCCGATGTTCGCCTGCCAGGTTTTCCCCGATAGCGATCCGGACGAGTGGCTGTGAGGAAGGACGACATGATGGACAAGCTGGTGAAGATGGCGCGGTTGGAGGCAAAGGCGACAAAAGGGCCTTGGACGTTCGAGACAGCCTCCTGTGGAGTAGTTGATCACGAGGAGCGACTCGCGAACGGAAGCGTATTACAAACCACTCACCGAGAGCGATGGATGTGCGGTTTGTTCGGGCCAGATAGGCGCGGAGTTGCCCGGTCGAGCGATCGTGTTTTGGATGGGGAAGTGCTAAGGCCGAATGCAGATCAAGTCTTCATCGCAGAGGCACGCGCCTTTGTGCCTTGGGCCATTGCAGAGATCAGACAATTGAGAGATGCTCTGTAGAATCGACCCGACCGGCACAGCCATCGAGCCGACGCACGGGATCGAGCGAATGATCATCTACCTTGATGTCTCTCACCTCGGGCCACCCGTCGTCTCTGTCTACTGCCCTGTGTGCGGGGAGCACACCAAGCGGCTCCTCGCGCCGGACTTGAGGTTCGAGGTGCGCCATGAGCCCACATGCAGGCTGGTGAGCGTGTCTTGAGAGGAGACTATCTGTCCATGAAGGTCTATACATTCCAGCGCGATCGGTCGCAGGTGGTTCATGGCGTGGTGCCTTTGCGGGCGCCGCTAGGGGATGCGATCTTGGATCAGATTTTCGGCGGAGGAATGCGCCTGCTCTGTCAACGAGAGACGGCCAGCGGCCCAGGCGTACTCTCGGAAACATTGAGGCCCATGATATTTGTGACGTGTCGTCGATGTTTGAGGCACCAATGAACACAGAATGGGAAACGCCCGACTACATCTTCGAGCCGCTGCAGAAGGAGTTCGATCTCGACTTGGATGTCTGCGCCTCACACGAGAACGCCAAGCTGCCCAACTACTTCACCAAGGAGGACGACGGGCTGGTGCAACACTGGGGCAGTCACCGGGTCTGGTGCAACCCGCCATATGGCCGAGGGCTCATCGAGCCGTGGGTCAGGAAGGCGTATCGCCGGCCTGTGTACACTCTTACTGTGATCCTGCTCCCAGCATGGACGGATCGCCGATGGTTCCACAGGTACGTCTGGGACGGGGAGTGTCCGCAGTCGGGTATACGAGTTCGTCTCTTGGAGGGGCGGCCCCGGTTCCTAGAGAACGGCGTCCCCTCGAAGAACACTGGCACCTTTGGCTCGATGGTGGTGATCTTCGGGGCATGACCACTGGCTTTGCGCTCGACTCGCGTATCGGCTCGAAGCATCTAGTCGTGTCGCTCAAGGCGCTCGGGCTACCTGTCTCGCTCGAACTCCTGGACTTTGGCGATGCTGCCTTTCTCGGCAATGGCCCCACAGGCCCTGTGATGGTCGGTATTGAACTGAAGAACCTCAACGACCTCCTCTCTTCTGCACGGTCAGGGCGCCTGGTGGGCCGCCAGTTGCCGGGGATGCTCGACGACTATGAGTTCTGCTGGCTCTTTGTCGAGGGGGAGTATCGGCCCAACCCCGAGACCGGGCGGCTCCAGGTCAAGCGCCGCAAGTGGGTGGACCTGCACGAGGGCCACAGGGGCTGGATGTACCGGGAAGTGGACAGTTTCCTGACCACGCTGGAGGTCGTCCTCGGGGTGCGGGTCCAGCAGACCACCAGCTCGGGCCACACCGCCATGTGCATGGCCAACCTCTACCGGTGGTGGCAGAAGGACTGGGCGGACCACCACGCCCACGAGGCCTACGACGAGTCCCGCCGACCCGGCCAGCTGGTCTCGATGACCGCGCCCACCTTGTGCCACGAGGTGGCGATCAAGCTGCCAGGGGTGGGCTACCGGAAGGCCCAGCGGGTCGCCAAGACGTTCGGGACGACTCGCAAGATGGTGAATGCAGCCCGCAAGGACTGGCTGGCGATTGAGGGCATTGGTAAGACTATTGCATCTCGTATCGACAAGGAACTAGGCGAACCATGAAACCCTCGCTCACGAGCCGGAAGCAGCTCGCGGCCAACCTCCACGAGGTCCTCGGGATCAACCAGAGGCTGAACACCTTTGTCAAGGGGCTGCTGCTGGAGTACGGGGACGACACGGGCAGGTTGGTCGTCCTTAAGAGCACCTTCGCGCTCCTGGAGCAGGGCGACTACTTCTCCACGGACCCCCAGGGGCTGACGGAGATCGTGTTCAAGTTTAAGAAAGGCAGGGGGGGGGGGGGGGGGGGGGGGGGGGGAAATGAGGACCATCAGGCTGCCCGCCAAGGTACTCCAGGAATATGAGTGGAAGGGCCGGTATTCCGTCTGCACGGTCAAAGTGGACTGGCCGGAGCTGCAGCTGACCGATGACCAGATCGTAGCCAACGCCCACGCGATGCTATACGGCCAGGAGCGGCCCCACCCCGATCTGTCACTCATCAGTATCGAGATTGAGCATCCGACGGTGAGGGATGTATGAATTTCCTGCGCCTCGTCCGGGGGTGGCTCAAGGGCCACCAGCACCACTACACCTTGCTCCGGTGGGACGATGGGAAGCGTTGCCTCTACGTCGAGTGCTGGGAGTGTGGCACCCGATCGTATGGCAGCATGGAAGTGGAGAACGAGCTCGCGGAGGACTATCATGCCAGAACAGACCAATGCTAAACGCTCGGCGCTGCTGGAGAAGTTGGCGAACTATGCCTTCCTTGCTAAGGGTGAGGGGTCGGGCAGTGCCGTTCACATCTACAACGAGGAAGCCGTCGAGGCCATCCTGGTCTACTTCAACGACCCCGAGATCACGATGGCCTACAACGAGATCAAGGATCGGACTGATGTGTGACGATTGCCAGTGGGAGGCTGCGCTCGAAACCGCCCAAGGACTCGACTCGCGAGGGTTCGATGTGGCAACCAACATGTGCGACTGGATCGACACCAACAGCCACGTGACCCCCCGGATGCAAGAGGTCATCGACAACCTAGAGGAGCGGTTCCCCGAGACTGGCCCCAATGACTGGTAGTTGGATCTTCCTAGCATTCTGGGCGGCTATGGCAGTACTCTGTGTGTTCTGGGTATTGACCCTATGACTGGTAAGAAGGTCCTCGGGGTTGGCCCAGTTGGCGCCCGCGTATTCTTCGTAGGCGAAGGGCCAGGGGAGCAGGAGTCCCGCATCGGCAAGCCCTTTGTGGGCAAGACGGGCAAGTTGCTCGACTGGCTCCTCTACAAGATCGGGCTCCCTCGGTCCCAGTGCTATATCACCAATACAGTCAAGTGGCATGTCCCGCACAGCGAGGACCCCAGCCCCGAGGACACCGAGCGAGACCGGGCCGAACTTGAGGATGAGCTGAAATATATCCACCCTGGGCTTGTCGTGACGCTTGGGGCCGTGGCCGCTCGGTGGTTCCTCGGGCCTGATGTGGACATGGAGACGATCCACGGGATGCCCCAGCATGACATCGAAGTCTCGACGTTCCCCATTTTGCCCCTCTACCATCCAGCCGCAGCCCTGCACCAGAGCAATATCCTCTCGACGGTCATCGGCGACTTCGAGCGACTCAAGCGATACTTGCAAGGCGACACCAAGGGCCCGGTGGACGAGTGGCCCGAGCCCCTCTACATGCGAGTCAAGGGTCCTGGCCTGATCTACGACGATGGCGCTGTGGGAGTGGACACCGAGGGCTATGCAGACAGGCCTTGGGGCCTCAGCTGGGCGAAGAGGCCTGGGGGAGCAATCGTAACGTCTCGGGTCAAGACGATCGACTGCCACCCGGTCGTTCTCCACAACGCGCTCCACGACCTTGGGGTCCTGCGCGCCCTGGGTATCGACCTGAAGCCAGGCACCTATGTGGACACGATGGTCATGGCCTACCTGCTGCGGGACGAGCCCCAGGGCCTCAAGCCCCTAGCCTACCGCCACTGCGGGATGGTGATGCAGTCCTACATGGAAGTCCTCGGGCCGGCCTCGCTGGAGATTGCCCAGGACTACATCATGCAAGCCTACGGGCACGTTGTCCCCCAGTGGCTACACGAAGTAGGCAAACGAGGACAGCCCCTCAAACCCAAGCCGCTCCCCCTGCCCGACTGGGCCAAGTCGCTGGAGCGGTGCCTGCTGCACAAGGACCCCCGGCGACTCTGGAACGATCAGAGGCCAGAGATCATCGCCCACGTCAGGGGGTTAACCGGTGGGAAAGGGATGCGAGAGGCCACTTTAGACGATATCCCACCCGATCAAGCTGTCCGCTATAGCGCCCGGGACGCCGACGCCACGGTCAGGCTCTACCCCAAGCTCCTGACCCGCATCCGGCACCACGGGCTGGAGGGGCTGCTCCAGATGGAGATGGATGTCCTGCCCTACATCGACCGGATGCAGTCCTGCGGGATGATGACCGATCAGGAGCACACGGCCCTTCTGGGCGAGTGGATCGACGACCAGGCCAAACGGCTGGACGGGGAGATCGAGGCAGCCGTGGGGGCCCCCGTCAACGCCTCCAGCGGCGACGAGGTGGCCATCCTGCTGTTCGACCAGCTCAAGCTCCCGACTTTCAAGAAGACTCGCTCACGGGCCCGCTATTCGACCGAGGACAAGATCCTGGAGTCGCTCAAGACCCTGCACCCGGTGGTCCAGCTCATCATCGACCGGCGGGAGCTGACCAAGATCAAGGGGACCTATGTGGACAAGCTGCCCGGCCAGCTCAGGGCTGACGGGGCGCTCTATCCCAAGTTCCGCATCACCCGGGTGCCCACGGGCCGCCTGTCCGCCTTCGACCCGAACGTGCTGGCCATCCCGAAACACAGCGCCTTGGGCAAGATGGTGCGCCAGAGCTTCGTCGCCCGGCCCAGGAAGGCCCTGCTCAGCGTAGACTTGAACCAGATCGAGATGCGGGGCCTGGCCCACGACAGTCAGGACGAGGCCCTCCTCGCGGTATTCCGGGAGGGCAAGATCGACCTGCACGCCAAGACTGGTGAGTTCATCTTCGGGGTGCCGCCCGAGAAGCAGGACGACTCGAAGCACCGGCTCCCGGCCAAGGCGGTCAACTTCGGCATAGTCATGGGCATGACCCCGATCGGCCTGACCGAGCAGATGCGGAAGAACGGCAAGCTGGACTGGACCGACTCGGACTCCGAGCAGGCTCTCAAGGCCTGGTACGAGGGCTATCCTGGCGCCTACCGCTACATGCGCGAGAAGGAAGCCGAGGCCCGCCGCACAGGCGAGGTGCGCGATATGTGGAGCCGGCGCCACTTGCTCCCCGGGGTCCATCACCCCGTGGACGAGCGGGTCAAGGAAGAGTCCTTGCGCCAGTCCTACGCCTTGTGCATCCAGGGTGGAGCCCAAGGGGTGGTGAAGCTCTGGGAGAAGGCGATCTGGGACGAGGTGTTAGAGCCGCTCTGGGCCGAGGGGCACTACATCGAGCCCTGGCTCCAGATTCACGACGATTGCACCTTTGAAGTCGATGAGGGGCTGGTGGATCGGGCCTCTGGCATGATCATTGCAGCAATTCCCCCTGTGCTGTCGGTCCCAGTCACGGGCGAGGCGAGCCACGGGGCAAGTTGGGCCGACCTTTAGGAGGCAGTCAAGTGACAACAATACAAACGACACCCGAACGAATCAAGGCAGCTGCGGAATATTGCCCTGAGGCCAGAGCATCGCTGAAGATCCTGTTTCCAGAGGCATTCACAGAGTCGAAACCTATGTTCGCCATAGGCGACTGCGTCAAGGGGCAGAGCGGCAGCATCTACATCGTCACGGATGCACCGGTAGGCAGTACGTGTGTAGACGTGACATGCTTGATCGCTCATGGTGGCGTCAGCCGGCCTGGGTGGCGCTCCACGATTGTCCGGGAGGGTCTAGAACGTCTCCCCATGCCCGTCCTGTAGGCGAAGGGAGAGGCAATGCCAAAGCTGAAACTGTCCACACGCCAAGTCACCAAGATCACGACCACCCTATCCCTACGCCAGGAGCTGAAGGACCAAGTAGCCTTGATGTCCAAACAACTCAAGGAGATCGACAAAGGGCTCCGGGAGCAGATCGAGCAGTTCGGCTGGAACACGCTCAACAAGGACAAGAAGCGGACCCGGGTGCTGGATGTTGGCGACCGGCAGGTGGTGATGTCCTACTGCACCAAGTCCACACTCGACAAGGATCTGCTGGTTGAGGCTGGTGTGGATGTGGACACGGTCATGGGGTGCTACAAGGATACGCCCTATACACAGCTCAGGACCCGAGAGATCCCAGAGGAGAAGTAGGATGGACACCTGCACCGGTTGCTGCCACCACGCTAGCGACCAGACTGGCGACACTCACTGGTGTTATAGACGTGGGGACCGTTCGCCTGTCACGGGCGCTTCAGCCCCTCAGTTGTGCGAAGTCGAGCGGAGTAGCCCAGCAGGCGACCACGATTCGTGTGGCCCTGATGGCCGGTTCTTCGAGCCCAGGAGGGAGAAGTAGCATGATCCTCCGAGTGAGCGCATCTCAGGACATTGTCTACGTTGGCGGGCGTGGCGACAAGGAACTGCACTTCGCCTTCTGGGTCTACGATGTCCATGCGCCCTACTACGTGGGCCTCTCCGACGGGACACTCGTCACCTGTAATCGCAAGAAGGGCGTCTGGCGCTTCAAGACCCAGACGACAGGGACGACCGGGGTGCGCCATGTTCCGGCGTCGGAGGAGCACGACTCGCCCTCGGATCTCTTGGAGCTAGACGGGCAGTTCATGTGGGCTGTGGGGAGTGCGGTCCGCGTAGAGAGGAAGGGAGCCGCGAGTGACTGAGGAACGGACGGCAGCGGAGGAAAAGTCGCTCGCAGATCGAGAGAAGCGGCCGTGGCGTTACACACCGGGGAAAGCAGGACCGTTCTTGTGCGTTCCATCTGCTAAAGGAGACCTCCGAATGACGATCGAGACGCCCGTGAGTGGTGCCCCCCAGACGGCGGCCGAAGCCGCCCTCGCCCAGGCGCTAGAAGGCAAACACGTTGCTTACAGCGAGCGGAATCAGCTTGTCGCTGCCATTTCGCGCCTGTGGCCGTCGCACCTTGCCCGCCATCCAGAGGACGATGAAACCTGGGACGACGAGTGGCGCACGATTGTCTGCATTCATTCTCCAGCCGGGCAGTTGACGTGGCACATCAAGGACGGCGAGCAGTATCTGTTCTCGCATCTAGCCGAAGGCGAAGGGCATTGGGACGGGCACTCAACACCGGAGAAGTATGCGCGGTTGCAGCGGGCGCTGTCCGGATCGACGGACGAGACGTGTCCAAAGTGCCAGAGGCGGATTACTCCCGAGAACGGCATGATCAACCTGCACAGATGTCAGGGCTGCGACGAAGGCGAGCAGGCTCAGACGGACGAGACGGCGGGGTGAAGGGATGAGCGATGGATAGCGCCTTTGGCTGGTTGGGCCAGCTCATCGAGTGGTTCGGCCGCTTCGTGCCACGATTGCGGATCGTCAACACGACCCTCGGGGCAGTGAAGTTCGTCCACGGGCGCACCCCCAAGGCTCTGGGGCCTGGGCTCCACTGGTACTGGCCGCTCGTGACAGAGTTCTCAGCCTACCCCACAGCCCGTCAAGCGAACGCGCTGCCGCCCCAGACCCTGATGACCAGCGACGGGCGCTCGGTCGCGGTGTCGGCGCTCATCGTCTACAAGGTCGAGGATATCGAGCTGCTCGTCGCGCACACCTTCGACCCCGACAACACGGTCGAGGACATCGCGCAAGGGGCGGTGCATGATGTCCTCAGCCAGCAAACGTGGGAGCAGCTCTTCACGGGAGGCCGCCCCCTCTATACCGCCCTCCGGCAGGAGGCTCAGAAGGGCCTCAGCCCGTTTGGCGTCAAGGTGCTCCGGGTGAGTCTGATCGACCTGGTGCCCTGTCGCACGATTCGCTTGATGCAGTCGGGCGTGACGCCCGCTCCCGTCACATTCCAGGAGAGACTATGACCGACACTGGTAAATTTCGTGTGGGTGTGCCATTGGCCATGTGCCCACGGAAGGGATGCCTTCTTCGGGGTGGGCACGGCAGCGAACATCGGTTTGTTGCCGGCGAGTGTCCGCCCGATCCGCCTCTCACCGCCCACAAGCCTGCCATACCCGTTACTAAAGAGCTGTGTGATGACGTTTGTGGCAGCTACACGAAGGGATTCTCGCCTCCTGGTACGGGCGATCCGGGAACCATCGTGTCCCACAGCTACCGGACCCAAGGGCGCCACGGCCACCCTGGCTTCTACCAGCTTCTCGACGAGATCGCTGACTTGCACGATCGCAAGAATCACGACTATGCCGGGCAGGACCCGCTGAGCAACCTCAAGTTGTGTGAGGAGTTCGGCATCCCGGCTTGGAAGGGTGTGATCGTGCGGCTGACTGACAAGTGGAGCCGTATCACCCAGCTCATTACCAAAGAGGCCCAGGTGAAGGACGAGTCCATCGAGGACACCCTGAAGGACAACGCGGTCTATTCGCTCCTGGCGATCGTGCTCAGGCGAGAAAGGAAGGACCTGTGATGCCGAAGAAAATTGAATTTCAGAAGGCGTTGGGGGATCTCTTGAACAGAGAGTCTATGGAAAACGAGTCGGACACACCCGACTGGATTCTTGCCCAGTATTTGCAGAGCTGTCTCGCTGTATGGAACGTTGCAACACAGCAGCGTGAGAAGTGGTACGGCCGGGACCCGCGACCGACGAGGACGGAGGCGGGCCTGTGAGCATTCAGACCAAACGGATGCCCGTCGTCTACATCGCCGGCCCATTTCGCGGCCCCAGCTCGTGGGCCATCGAGCAGAACATCCGACGGGCAGAGACGCTCGCCTTGAAAGTCTGGAAGATGGGCGCAGCGGTCATCTGTCCCCATGCCAACACCCGCTTCTTCCAAGGTGAGGGCGAGGATGACATCTGGCTCCAGGGCGACTTGGAGATGATCCGGAGAGTCAATGCGATCCTGATGACCAATGACTGGCAGCGGAGTTCAGGCGCTAGGGACGAGTTGGAGTTCGCGAACGAACTACAGATTCCTGCCTTCTTCGAGAGCTACGACGATGAGCTGGACGGGCTGGCAGAGTTCATCGCAAGTTGGGTCCCAGCTAGCCTCCCCACTTCAACACACGCAGACGAGCCTTATCCTGTGCTGTAACCGCACCAAGTCCGTTCTTGACTTGGGCCAGCATCGTGTAGCTGCCGGGGCGAGTCTGGCGGATCTCGCGTCCCCTAGGACCAAGCGGGCTCTCCCGCTCATTCTCCCCATCCAGCGTCATGGACGAGACAGTCGTCCAGCCGTCCTCGCCATCCATGCGATACCCAATGACTAGGTAGCGGTTCTCCGGGTGCGGGGGCACACGAACCGAGACTATCCAGACGACAGGGACGAAGGCAATACGCGGTTGGACACGCAGGGAGACGGATGGCGCTGGCGGGACCCACCCGAGGAGTCCCACCAAGGCGATGAGAAGCCAGCGGGACATGCTGGCAATGGTAGCACGTCTAGGTGATGTGGCCCAGACTGATAGTGCTCTTGTCGGTCAGACCATGGGCAGGGTGGAACGAGAGCAAAGTCTGCCGTGGCTCCTTGGAGTCTGAATAGTTGACAATACTGTACTCATCTCCTCCCTTTAAACTGGGGTTAATGATGAGATCGCAGTCGGCGCCCTGAAGAAAAGCATCGACATGGAAGTGTCCCATGATCAGATAGTCGAGTCGGGGATTGCCTAGGCTACTGAGGAGCGCTTGGATGCCGTCCTGGCGGCGCTTGAGCCCGTAGAACGGGATACCTGCGAACCCACCCGCCTTGCTCCCGTCGCCGTGCAGCAACCCGAGTTGGGAGTTGAACACCGTGTGTGTGTAGAGGAGGGCCTTGGGGACGATCACCTTGTAGCTGTCGCCTGCAAGTGCCTTGATGAAGTGGCCGAGGATATATTCAAAATTGTTCCACTTGCCTTTGTTGCGAGGCTTCTTGGTGAGACGGGGGTGGTTGCCGCACAGCTTGATGTACTCGACCTC
>LAZR01001579.1_pt1 | contig 14287 bp, 14 predicted proteins | sample 329461 | NCBI WGS metagenome assembly LAZR01 (sample SAMN03002196, study PRJNA259156) | marine sediment metagenome | biome: sea floor; feature: Hydrothermal impacted sediments; material: marine sediment; isolation source: Loki non-amplified sample from Loki's castle hydrothermal vent sediment ...
CATCAAAATCAAGAAATGGCCGGTGAACCTTCTATATTGCTAACGTCAGGAATGTTACGCACTGTGTTATCTCGTTTTGTTAAGTACACCATTCCAGGATTGAGAGTGATGTCTTATCAAGAGGTACCAGATGAAAGACAGATAAAGATTGTTAGCTCTGTAGGGCAACAATAAGATTTTAACAGGGGTTGAATCATGAAAATTAAACGTTTTTTTGCTAAAGATATGCGCACAGCACTTAAAGAAGTTAAAGATGAATTAGGTGTTGATGCGGTTATTATGTCAAATAAGAAGCTGGCTAACGGTGTAGAAATTGTAGCGGCAGTTGATTATGACAAAGCAGCCCCTAAAGTAGCAGCGCAACCACAACGTAATGCTGAACCTCGTGCTCAAGCGCCACAGCAAAGCATGCATAACTTTGTAAGACCAGAGCCACAGCGTGCTAAGCCTGAGCCACAAGCAAAGGTTGCTGACAGCTTACAAGCATTACTAGAGCGACAATCACCGCGTCCTCGCTCCCCTGAACTTGCTTCTATGTTTTCACAATCGGGTATTGATACTACCGATAACTATCAAGAGCCGGCTGCGCAGCCGCGTACTAAAAATATGTTTATTCCTGAAAGTGCAGCGCCAGTTCGCCCACAAACTCAAGCCGATAGTTTAGGTTTTGATGATTTAGACCGCGATTTTGATGATTTAGATAGCCCGGTAACTGCTCGCCCACAAAATAAAAATAATGAAAGCGAAGAAATGACAACAATGCGTGAAGAAATGAACGCGATTCGTCAGTTACTTGAACATCAAGTATCAGGTTTAATGCAACAAGATATGGCGCGTCGCGATCCAACGCGTGCGTGCATGGTTGACCGTTTAGTCGGTATGGGTATTGATAAAGAAGTCGCGCAACAAATGGCATGTTTCGTACCTGACGACGTGTCTCGTCAGCAAGGCTGGAAAGCATTGCTAACAATGGTTGAAGATCAAATGCAAACAACCAATAACGAAATACTTCGCCAAGGTGGTGTATATGCGTTAGTGGGTCCAACAGGTGTGGGCAAAACCACGACGGTTGCTAAGCTTGCAGCTCTAGGTGCACAAAAGTATGGCGCCGATAAAGTTGCCTTAATAACCACTGATACGTACAGAATTGGTGCTTATGAGCAGCTTGCAACTTACGGTCGTATTATTGGTTGTGGTGTAAAACAAGTTAAAGATGCTAATGAGTTAGCTGAAGTTTTATATCATTTACGAAATAAACGTCTAGTGTTAATTGATACGGCAGGTATGAGCCAGCGAGATTTACGCTTAACTGAGCAGTTAAATACGTTAATGCGCAACCAGCGTGTGGATATTCGCAGCTACTTAGTACTCAGTGCCACAGCGCAAATTAATGTACTACAAGAAACTGTACGCCACTTTAAAAAAGTACAGTTAAGTGGTTGTATTTTTACCAAGTTGGATGAATCATTAAGTTTGGGTGAGATTATTAGTATTGCGATTCAAAATCGCCTTCCAATAGGGTATCTTACTAACGGACAACGAGTACCAGAAGATATTCGTGTTGCAAATGCTGAAAAACTAGTAAAAAAGGCTGAGCAATTATATTTAAAAAGAACAAAAGCACAACATTCAAGGCATCAAGCAGTGGCGCCAAGTACAGTAGGGATGTATGATTAACACAGTATTAGATCAAGCAAGCGGCCTGCGCAAAATGAGTCAAAACAATAACAACGGCGTTAAAGTTATCGCTGTAACCGGTGGTAAAGGTGGGGTGGGGAAAACAAATGTTTCTCTAAATACTGCTATAGCACTAGGGCAACAAGGTAACAGAGTACTAGTACTGGATGCTGACTTAGGTTTAGCAAATTGTGATGTGATGCTTGGTTTACGTGTAGAGCGTAATTTGTCACACGTTTTGTCTGGTGAATGTGAGCTTGACGAAATTTTGGTTGAAGGTCCTGCTGGTATTAAAATTGTACCCGCTACGTCTGGTTCGCAAAGTATGGTTGAGTTATCACCATCTGAGCATGCTGGACTAATTCGTGCGTTTAGCGAATTGAATACCGAATTTGATATTTTAATTGTGGATACTGCCGCTGGTATTTCAGACATGGTGCTGAGCTTTTCGCGTGCAGCACAAGATGTAATGGTTGTGGTATGTGATGAACCAACATCAATCACGGATGCTTACGCACTTATTAAAGTATTAAGCCGTGAGCACGGCGTTTATAAATTTAAAATTGTTGCCAATATGGTTCGCAGTATGCGTGAAGGCACTGAGTTGTTTGCAAAGCTATCTAAGGTTACCGATCGCTTTTTAGATGTTTCAATGGAGCTAGTAGCAACAGTTCCTTATGACGAAAATATGCGCAAAGCAACACGTCGTCAAAAAGTAATCGTAGAACTCTTTCCTAATTCGCCAGCCGCTCTTGCGTTTAAAACGCTGGCAACAAAAGCAGTTAAATGGCCAATACCAAACCAACCATCTGGGCATTTAGAGTTTTTCATTGAGAAACTAGTAAACGGCTAATTATGACAATATTGGTGAATAGAGCTATGGGATATCAATCAACACAAAACTTAAATGTGATTGTTGAGAAACATGCATCACTTGTCAAAAAAGTGGCATGTCATCTAATTGCTCGATTACCACCTAGCGTTCAGCTTGATGATTTAATTCAATCAGGAATGATAGGTTTAATAGAAGCTTCAAAAAACTTTGATGCAACAAAAGGCGCAAGCTTTGAAACCTTCGCCGGTATTCGTATTCGTGGGGCTATGCTTGATGAAATGCGCCGTGGTGATTGGGCTCCTCGTTCAGTACACCGTAAAAGCCGACAAGTTGCAGAAGCAATTACTGGGCTCGAAAGCAGTCTGAATCGCGAACCAACAGATACAGAAGTTGCTGAAAAACTTGAAATTTCACTCAATGAGTATCATCATATTTTAAATGATGTTAATACTAGTAAAGTATTAGGTTTAGAAGACCTTGGTGTAGATGAGGATGTTATTACTCCCGTAGGCCAAGATTTAGCGCTAGACAAACCTTTTAATAATGTTAAGAATGATCGGTTTAATGAGTCTTTGCTAAATGCAATAAAGTCATTACCAGAGCGTGATGCAATGGTACTTTCTTTGTACTATAACGATGAAATGAATTTAAAAGAAATAGGACATATACTCGATGTAAGCGAATCGCGTGTAAGTCAGATACATGGTCAGGCGATGATTAAGCTTAAAGCTAAAATCAATGACTGGATAAACTAGTAGTAAGTAAACTAAGGTTAATACCTCACTGGGGGATGTTTTGGATAAAAACATGAAAATTCTTGTAGTTGATGATTTTTCAACGATGAGACGAATTATAAAAAACCTATTACGTGACTTAGGTTTCACTAATGTTCAAGAAGCTGATGACGGGTCTACAGCTTTGCCTATGTTACAAAATCAAGTATTTGATTTTGTAGTTACTGATTGGAATATGCCTGGAATGCAAGGTATTGACCTTTTAAGAGCAATTCGTGCAGATGATAAGTTAAAACATATCCCTGTATTAATGGTAACGGCAGAAGCTAAAAAAGAACAAATAATAGCTGCAGCGCAAGCTGGCGTTAATGGTTATATTGTTAAGCCTTTTACGGCTGGAACATTAAAAACTAAGTTAGAAAAAGTATTTGAACGCTTAGGCTAATGATGGGGGAGAGGCTTATGCCAGCACAAGCTGCGCCTCAAATAACGTTAGAACAAGCTCGTCAGCTCGTTGCTTTTTTAGAAAATGATGAGCAAGATAAAGCAAACCAGTTGATCTTAGAGACTGCCTCGCGAGAGCAGTCTAAATTATTTGCTGAAGTTGGAAAGTTGACCCGTCAATTGCACGAAGCCCTTAAAAGTTTTGATCTTGATACTCGTTTAACTGATTTAACAACAGATGCTATTCCAGATGCTAAAAAGCGGCTTAATTATGTTATAGAAATGACAGAAAATGCGGCTAATAAAACAATGGATGCAGTGGAAGCGAGTCTTCCTATAGCTCAACAACTGGCAGATGAAATATCTCATATCAAACCGACATGGGATCGTTTAATGAGTCGCGAAATTGAGCTGGGTGAGTTTAAACAACTTTGCCATAGTATCGATAAGTTTATGAATAACTCTCATCATAAAACCGATGAGCTTCAAAGCTTAATGACGAATGTACTAATGGCTCAAGATTATCAAGACTTAACGGGTCAAGTTATTCGTCGTGTTATAGAACTTGTTAGAGAAGTAGAAGAAAGCTTACTTCATCTTTTAACAGCTTTTGCTGAACAAGATGATAGTGACAACACAGCGAATAAAGTAGAACAACAAAAAATAAAAGAACCAGTTGCCACACAAACTTTAGCAGGTCCTGAAGGCCCTATTATTGATAAAGAATCGCGTAATGATGTTGTATCTGATCAAGATGAAGTCGATGATCTTTTATCAAGTTTGGGCTTCTAAGAGGAGAGTAACTGCATGTTTGAAGTCGATGAAGATATTTTACAAGACTTTCTTGTAGAGGCAGGAGAAATCCTAGAGCTTTTATCTGAACAGTTAGTTGAACTGGAAAATAATCCAGAAGATACAGAGTTACTAAACGCTATATTTAGAGGCTTTCACACTGTAAAAGGTGGAGCAGGCTTTTTAGCGATGACAGAACTTGTTGATGCTTGCCATGGCGCTGAAAACGTATTTGATTTATTACGTCAAGGCGTGCGCACGGTCAATTCAGAGTTAATGGATGTTATTTTACAAGCGCTCGACACCATTAATGAAATGTTCGCGACTATCCAAAATAGGGATAAGCCAGAACCTGCAGATCCTGAATTACTTCATACCCTTCACATTTTAGGCCTACCTCCAACAGAAGATGAGCTTAACGGTGTATCTTCGAACAATGAAGTTGAACAACCTCAAAACGAAGTAGTTGATACGCCCATAGTTGATGACGAAGATCCGTTTGCATTTGATGAACTATTTAGCGGAACGCCTTCGGTTAGCGATGCTGAAATTGATGAAATAACTGAAGACGAATTTGAAAACTTACTGGATGAACTACACGGTAAAGGACAAGGTCCTGTAATTGAGAAGCCAGTAGCAAGCAGCAATGGCTTTAATGGTGACATTACTGATGATGAATTTGATAGCTTATTAGATGAGTTACATGGAGTCGGCAGTTTTGGTGATGTTGCTAGTAAAGCACCTGTAGAACCAGCAAAACCAGTCTCAAACACGGTTAATTCATCAGATGATGAAATTAGTGATGACGAGTTTGAAGCACTCCTTGATGAACTTCATGGTAAAGGCACTGCACCTAAATCAATAGAAAGCACGCCAGCTGTGAATCAGTCCAATATTCCTGCAACACCAGTTACTAAAGCTAGTGAGCCTGTAAAAAAACCAGAGCCTGCGAAAGATCCTGTTTCTAAACCGGTAGAAAATCCTGTTGTGAAAGCAGCACCCGCAGCGGCAAAAAAATCAGCGCCGCCAGCAGCAGAAACTACCGTTCGTGTAGACACAAAACGACTTGACCAAATTATGAATATGGTTGGTGAGTTAGTACTGGTACGAAACCGTTTGGTTAGTTTAGCTACTAACTCAGACAGTGAAGCCATGGGTAAAGCAATCTCTAACTTAGATGTGGTGACTGCTGATATTCAAGGTGCGGTTATGCAAACGCGAATGCAACCAATTAAAAAGGTATTTGGTCGTTTCCCTCGCGTGGTTCGCGATTTAGCGCGCAGTTTAAACAAAGATATTGACCTAAAACTTGTAGGTGAAGAAACTGATTTAGATAAAAACTTGGTGGAAGCACTTGCCGATCCGCTTGTACATTTAGTTCGAAACTCAGTTGACCATGGTATTGAAATGCCTGCTGTTCGTGAGGCTGCAGGTAAGTCTAGAACAGGTAATGTTACTTTATCAGCGTCTCAAGAAGGCGATCATATTTTGCTAACCATTAAAGATGATGGCGCTGGTATGGATGCTGAAAAACTGAAAAAAATAGCAATTAGTAAAGGTGTTCTCGATCATGACCAAGCGAGTCGACTGTCTGACACTGAAGCATATAATCTAATTTTTGCACCCGGCTTTTCTACAAAAGAAGAAATATCTGATATTTCAGGCCGTGGTGTTGGAATGGATGTGGTGAAAACAAAAATCACCCAATTAAATGGCTCTGTCAGTATTCAGTCTGAACTAGGCGTAGGTACTATTTTAGAGATAAAAGTACCACTGACTTTGGCTATATTACCTACATTGATGGTTATTGTAGGGGAACAGACATTTGCTCTACCACTTGCAGGTGTCAGTGAAATATTCAATTTAGATTTAACGAAAACAAATGTAGTTGATGGGCAATTAACAATTATTGTGCGTAAAAAGGCTATACCGTTATTTTATCTTGAACACTGGTTAGTTAAAGGCTCAGATCGTTCGAAGAGAAAATCACAAGGTCATGTAGTTATTGTTCAAATTGGTACTCAGCAAATTGGTTTTGTTGTTGACTCATTAATAGGTCAAGAAGAGGTCGTGATCAAACCGCTTGATGCGTTACTCCAAGGTACGCCAGGTATGGCGGGTGCTACGATAACTTCAGATGGTGGCATTGCACTTATTTTAGACGTTCCAAACATGTTAAAACATTACGCAGGCTAATAATAAAGTAGGTATATATTTAATATATACCTACGCATAAATTTAATAAGAGAGCTAAATGGCCGTTAAAGTTTTAGTTGTTGATGATTCAAGCTTTTTTCGCCGTAGAGTAAGCGAAATTCTTGAGCAAGACTGCGACATACAAGTTATAGGCTTTGCTGTTAATGGCAGAGAGGCTGTTGAAAAGGCAGCTCAGCTACGTCCAGATATGATCACTATGGATGTAGAAATGCCTGTGCTTGATGGTATTAGCGCAGTTAAAGAGATAATGGCGAGTAATCCAACGCCGATCTTAATGTTTTCATCTTTAACACGTGATGGCGCGACAGCAACGTTTGATGCGCTAGATGCGGGAGCAATGGATTTCTTACCGAAAAAATTTGAAGACATCGCTCGCAATAATGAAGACGCTATAAAGCTTTTGCAAAATAAAGTGAAAGATATAGGGCGAAGACGCTTACCGCGAACGTTTAAAGCTGCAACGCCACCTAAGTCAGTAATTCCAGCCAAACCAACAACAAGTACACTTTCTCAAAGAACAAGGACACTAACGCCTTCGATAAAACAACCCGATAGAAGCTTTCAAAGAGCAGCACCTAAAGCACCGTCAGGTACAAGTATTGCCTCAATGCGAGCAAGTGGAAAGCAATACCAGCTTGTGGCTATAGGTACTTCTACAGGTGGTCCTGTTGCACTACAAACTATATTAACTCAATTGCCAGCTAATTTTCCTCATCCTATTTTGCTTATTCAGCATATGCCTGCGGCTTTTACACCCGCATTTGCGGCGCGCTTAAATGGCCTGTGCCAAATAAAAGTGAAAGAAGCGCAACAAGGTGACCGCTTACAGCCTGGAACTGCTTATTTAGCACCCGGCGGACAGCAGATGATGGTAGAAGGGCGTGGCGCAAATAGAACACTGCGGGTATTTGAAGATCATAGCGAGAGAATAAGCTATAAACCGAGTGTGGATGTAACTTTTGCCAGTGCAGCAAAAACGTATCAAGGCGATGTGCTTGCTATTGTTTTAACAGGTATGGGCGCTGATGGACGTGACGGTGCAAGAATGTTAAAACAAACAGGTGCAACTATTTGGGCACAAGATGAGAAAAGTTGTGTTGTTTATGGAATGCCTCAAGCCATCGCTAATGCGGGACTCTCGAGTGAAAGCTTAGCACTGAATGATGTTGCAGCACGTATCAAGAGAGAGGTGGGTTGTGGATAAGCTCTCAATATTTGGACTATTTGTAGCACTAGGTGCAATAGGTCTAGGTTACTCTTTAGAAGGCGGCGTTGTTTCTGCACTATTTAATGGCCCTGCGCTTATTATGGTATTAGGCGGCACGCTTGGCGCTGTTATGTTACAAACATCGGCCAGCACATTCAAAAAAATGCTAAATATGAGCTCTTGGGTTTTTGTTGCGCCACAATACGATATTGAAGACGCAATAGAACAAGTTAAACGATGGTCTTATAAGGCGCGTCAAGAAGGTTACTTAGCGCTTGAAAATGAGGCGCTAGCTCATCCAGATGCGTATGCTGCAAAAGGTTTAAGTCTACTTGTAGATGGTTGCTCAGAGCAAAAGCTACGTGACACGCTTGAAATTGACTTACTACTAGAACGCGATCGTTTACTTGAAGCCGCACGTGTTTATGAAGCAATGGGAGGCTACAGCCCTACCATTGGTATTTTAGGTGCGGTACTTGGTTTAATACAGGCTATGTCGTTTATTACCGACCCGCAAATGCTTGGTGCGGGTGTTGCTACTGCATTTATTGCGACCATTTATGGTGTTGGTTTAGCTAATTTATTGTTTTTACCTATGGCAAATAAGTTAAAACAGCGTGTAGAGCAAAAAATGCTTTATCATGAAATGCTTGCCGAAGGCGTGATTGCAATAAGTGTTGGCGAAAGCCCAGTAAATATTGAATTAAAGCTTGAAGCCTACCGTGTAGAGCGTCCTAATTTAGTGGACGAATAACATGTTACGCCGACGGCTTCGTCACTCTGATCCTAAAAGTCAGCATACAGAACGTTGGCTAGTATCGTATGCCGACTACATGACGGTTATGTTTGCTTTTTTTGTGGTGCTGTATGCAATAGCGATTAACAAAGAAGAACAATTTCAAATATTGTCAGACTCCCTTGAACACGTTTTTGATAAATCTGCCCGCCAGCACTCCCAGCAAGGTGAGGGCGTCAATGGTAATGGAATATTGACTGATAGAGTGACACCTGAACAAGAAGTTCTTTATGGCGAAAGTATTTTAAAAGAAGAACAAGGTCCAGAGTTACTCGACGGTCAAAGTGATACAAGTAACATACAACAGAAATATTTAGGTAAACCACTCGATAGCTTACTTACTAAACTGCAGTCAGCGCTTATTGATGAAATTCGTGATGGAGAAGCCAGCTTAGAGCTGAATCAAGATTGGCTGATTATAGAGCTTAGCTCAGGTATGTTATTTTCAAGTGGTAGCTCAGTTGCACACTCGAGAGCAAAGCAAGTCGTCAAAATTGTTAAAGATATTATTGCTCCAGTAGATAACTATATTAGGGTGCGTGGCTATACTGATGATGAAAGTATTCGCAACGAGATATTTCGCTCAAATTGGGAACTCTCGGTTGCTAGAGCAACGTCTATCCTAGTAGAACTAGAAGCATTAGGTATTAATTCTGCCAGAATGGCGATAGAGGGTTATGGTCAATATTCACCTTTTGTAAGTAACGATACAGAACAAGGGCGAGCAGAAAATCGTAAAGTTGTTATTGCACTTTCTAAGTATGGTTTACCACCAATACAATACATTAAAGGTGATGAACAAGTTAATAAACCAGTAGTGGCAAAGCCTGAAATTGAGCTCCCTTCAGATGACGATACAATAAAAATAATTCGTTTGCCTCATGGTGGTATTCGCATAACAACGCGCAATGAACAGTAATTAGGATGTAATGTGAAGATTTGGACTGTCGCAAATCAAAAAGGTGGTGTTGGGAAAACAACAACTGCAGTGAGCCTTGCCGGTATTTTAGCTTTGCAGGGTAAGCGTGTGTTGCTTATAGATACAGACCCTCATGCATCACTCACTTATTACTTTGGCATTGACTCAGAAGATTTAGAAGTGAGTGTGTACGATATTTTTGCTCGTGGCACAAGCATGCAAAGTGAAGAGATACTTCAAGCTCTATGTCCATCAACGCTTGAAAACCTGGATATTTTACCCGCAACAATGGCAATAGCCACGCTTGATAGAAGTATGGGTAATAAAACAGGAATGGGATTAATACTAAAAAAAGCACTTGCAAAAATCAGTGAACATTACGATTATGCAATTTTAGATTGCCCTCCCGTTTTAGGGGTGTTAATGGTCAATGCGCTTGCAGCAAGTGAGCGAATTTTAGTGCCAGTGCAAACGGAGTTTTTAGCACTTAAAGGGCTTGATAGAATGATGCGCACTATGGAATTAATGCAAACCTCTCAAGCGAAAGATTATCAATATACTATAATCCCTACTATGTATGATAAACGTACTAAAGCATCGTTAGAAGCATATAAAACACTGCAAAGTACGTATGGTGATAAAGTCTGGCCAGGTGTAATACCGGTGGATACTAAATTTAGAGATGCAAGCTTTGCGCAAAAAGTGCCTGTAGAGTATTGCCCTCGTTCGCGTGGTGTATACGCATATAAAGCACTGCTAGAATATTTAATTGAACAAGGTTAATGAATGAATAAGCAATTATTTGCTAATGAAAAAGTAATGAAACAATACCTAGGGGCTTTGTTATGTGAAGACGAGCTTGTAGATAACCTTGAGCCAGTTGCAAAATTACTCGAGCAAATGCCGCACGACTCGCAGCAAGAACATATTCATTTAAAACCTAAAGAACAGATAAAAGCGGCAGAAAAAATATTTGATCAAGATTTACTTAATGCCGAAATTAAGCCAATAGTTGAACCGATTATTGAAGCCGAAAAAGTTAATAAAGCCATTGACGATGAAGTAATAGAGCCTGTAACTACTACTATAGAAGAATCAGAGCCACAACCACAGATTGTAACCACTAGCCAATCTGACTATTTTGATGGTGAATTTCAGGCATTATTTTTTGAAGTTGCTGGTTTAACATTGGCTGTACCCTTAAAAGCATTAGGCGGTATACATCAATTAGGTGAAGTTAATCATTTGTTTGGTAAGCCAAAGTGGTTTAAAGGCGTTATGCTCAATAGAGAAGAAAAGCTTAATGTTGTTGATACTGCTCGGTGGGTAATGCCAGAAAAGTATGATGATAAATTAGAAGCGTCTTTAGATTATCAGTATTTAATTACCTTAGGTGATAGCCAGTGGGGCTTATTAGCTGAAAAGTTGATAAATAACATTACATTGAGTAAAGAAGATGTAAAATGGCGTACAAATAAAAGTAAGCGCCCATGGCTTGCTGGTGTTATAAAAGAAAAAATGTGTGCTTTAATAGACGTAGATAATTTAAATATATTATTAGAGAAAGGCTTAGATAGCCGTCAGTAGTAATGACCATTACGGGGTAATAGCATGAATCAAGATAAATTACTGTCAGCAAATAAAAACGCAGATAATAATGATGAAATTTTACAGTGGGTTACGTTTAAGCTAGAAGAAGAAACCTACGGCGTAAATGTAATGCAAGTACAAGAAATACTTCGTTACACTGAGATAGCCCCTGTACCAGGTGCACCTTCTTACGTTATTGGTATTATTAACTTACGCGGTAACGTTGTAACGGTTATAGATACTCGTGCACGTTTTGGTTTGTTAGCTGCTGATGCAACCGATAATTCTCGTATCTTAATTATTGAAGCTGAAGAGCAAGTTATCGGCATCTTAGCTGACAGCGTATCTGAAGTGGTTTATTTACGCAGCTCTGAAATCGATAGTGCACCAAATGTTGGTACTGAAGAAAGTGCTAAGTTTATTCAAGGCGTTTGTAATCGTGATAATGAATTACTGATTTTGGTTGATTTAAATAAGTTACTCAGTGATGACGAATGGGATGAGTTAAGCGATATATAAGCTTTACCAAATAAATTATGCTGTTACTTAGTATAGCTATATCAGCGTTAGCGATAGGACTCATATCGCTGGCGTTAATTATTGCATTAAAAAATAAACAAGCGAATGAAGTTAATGCAGTGTCGCAACAGCTCAAAGATAGCTCAGAGCAAACTCATATTTTGCGAAGTGAGATTTCAGAGCTTAGAACAGGGCTCTTAAGTATTGGTAAGCGAGTGCTTGAGGTTGAACAACAAAATCAAGATTTGGTTCAACAACAAGCTGCGCAAAAATACGATGACCCTGATGCTAAAATTTACTCTCGTGCAGTAAAAATGGTTGAATTAGGTGCCGATCTTGATGAGGTGATACGCGAATGCGAATTACCGCGAGCAGAAGCTGAATTACTATTTTCATTACATAAGCAAAAAGGCGCTTAGCGCCTTTTTGTTTACAAGTGCATAAATAAGCTCATGCTTTAATATTTAACTTACCTTGAAAGTCTTGCCAGCCTGGTGGGAATTGACCTCTTAATACATATGAAAATGCAATGAGTTCTGCAATTACATAATAAAGTTCTTTAGGTATTTCCTCCCCTAAGCTCAAATGAGACAACGTTTTAGCAAGCTCAGCATCTTCGTGAATCATAATTCCTTTGAGTTTTGCCGCCGCAATAATTTCGTCAGCTAAATCACCAAACCCTTTTACACTTACAGTGGGTGTATTGCCAGCTTCATATAAAAGCCCAATGGCTGATTTATTAATCGGTGTATCACTCATAGCTAAACCTTAATATTAATAATTGCATGAGATTTATAAAATGCCTGATTATTTGCATCGCCGCGCTTTAAGTTGAGCTCTCCAACCTGTAAACCATGTTTAGCTAGTTTGGATCTTAAATTATCTAAGTGAGGGTGAGCAATTGCGCTTATTTCTTGGCTCGAGGCTAATAGCTGGCAATCAAGTGCTTTATCCATTAACTCAGCGGTAATTTGTAACTGCCCAATCTGTGCATAATCAAAGTTTAACCTGACAAACCATACATTTTTATCTTCTAATTTATCTGCGCTTGGCTTTTTATATTGCCCCAATGTTATTTCTGTTTGGGCAGCTTCTGGCGGCAATTTCATTGGTAATAAAAATTGTGCAAGCGGGTTTGTGTCAGGTTGTTGATTTGGTGTTGAAACACTTACTTGGGTAAGTGTGTTTTTAACGTGTACAACTTCGCTAGCCAAAGCTTGAACTTGAGCTTGCTGCAGTTGCTCAAGTATTTTTGCTCCCGCGTTACCGGTCTTAAAAGTAGGTATGAGAACTTGTAAAAGTGCATCTAAGCCAGTTTGGTTATTAAAGCTTATTGGTGTTACTGATTGGCTAATTATAGGGGCTGCTAAAATACTCACTGCAACTTGTTCAAGTCCTTTAGTAAAGCTACTTTGTAGTATATCACCCGTTAATTGAGATGGTTGTAAGGTGGCTAATACTTCACGCTGTATGGTCGCAGGGTTAATATTATTACTTGAGACCATGCGATTAAATGCTTGGTTAATTAAGCGAGTTAAATCGGGCGTATCTTTTGTTGTTCTATTTGTAATGTCAGTAATTTGACTACTTAAAAGCTGTTTGTTACCAGCCACTCTATCCGTAGGGATTGTGGTATCAGGAAGCTTTAATAATGTGCTTAATAGCTTTGCTTCTATTGGTTGTAGCATTTGACTACGAGAGGCAATATTAGATAACGGCTCTGCTAATGGGATCGTGTTTTTAATAGCGGCAGAGTTTACACTGTTTTGATTGTTGCCATTTATTACTTGTTGCACTGAAGAAGTTGTTTGCCCTTTAGTAACAATTTCACTTGTAGGCTTAATTAACGTATCAACTTTACTGTTGGTACTAATACTCAGAGCACTCAATTGACTCGCGTTTGGATTACTTGGCTTAGCGCTCGCCACTTCACTTTGCGTAATATTATTTGTTATTGGCGTGTTGGTTGTTGCTGTGTTTGAAGGTGATTGCCAAACACTAACACTTCCTTTTATTTGCTGAGTTAATTGTACAAGTGGTGGGAGTCTTGAAAAGTGCTCTGGTAAAATGTTACTCGTATTGCTATTCAACGCAGTACTTACATGTTGGGTAATGTTAACTCTAGTTAGCGGTGATTCTGTTACTTGTACAATTAAGCCTGGCCTTTGTATTGCAGACAATACAGATGGTGGTGTTAGCTCAGGTTTATTTGCTGCTGCAAAGGGCTTATTTTCAAAGTATTTAACCGCATCATTAATTCGCGTTTTTAAATCACTAAAGCTATTTTGTAGCCACGACTTTATTGGACTATCTGGGGTCAATAATGGGTTTACTTTTACATTAGAAACAGACGATGGCACTGCCGGTGCATTGCTTTTTTGCGCTATAAGTAACTCGTTAAATGGTTTAGAAAATGAGTTATTAAGCGTCACTTTTATATTGTTAGCATCGGTTTGAATAAATAACTTATCAGCCTGATTTATTAAATTTACTTTAATAGGCGTGTTGGGTAGTTCACTAACTTGTTGATTAGTAATAGGCGTTGTAAACGAACCTG
>LAZR01001580.1_pt1 | contig 14286 bp, 13 predicted proteins | sample 329461 | NCBI WGS metagenome assembly LAZR01 (sample SAMN03002196, study PRJNA259156) | marine sediment metagenome | biome: sea floor; feature: Hydrothermal impacted sediments; material: marine sediment; isolation source: Loki non-amplified sample from Loki's castle hydrothermal vent sediment ...
TCTCTTTTGCCTCCAACGGCTCATATGCTTCTAACATAGTTGTTGCGATTTTATTTAATGTATTTTGCCACGCCAACTTTATCGCAGGCGTCCAGAGTTCACCTGCAAACTCAGCCATTACGACTAATAAATTATCAATAAATAAAGGGTAATGCGCCGCAGTAACACCATAATGAACATGACGTGCGCCTAATCCTTTTAAATACTCATTAAGTAGATCGGGTTTATGCAGGTTATGTACCAAAAGTACGAGTGCTGCGGATAATTTCTTCTGCTGCTCATGGATTGAAACCGTTGAAAACAAAGGAATTAAATGAACATTATCATCAAGCAATCGTTGATAGAACCGAGCAGAAAGAGCTTCACCGTACGGCGCTAAAGTGGCAAAACTTTCCTTTATTAATGCCATTTCTTTTTCAACAGCTCGACGAGATGGACCACGTCTTAACCGTGAACGTGTTTTTATTGTTTGCTGAGGCTCAGGTGTCTCTGACTCATTTGCCTTTGTGAGCCATGCCATAGGATCGTCGCCCATTGGAGGCCTATTTTCAGCCATCAGCTCGTTCTCCCACTTAATAAGTCTTGTGCTAATGACTGATAATCTTCAGCGCCAGCACTTTTATCTTTGTAGTCAAATATCGATTTCCCAAAGCTTGGACATTCTGCTAATGCTACGTTTTCTCTTATCATGGTGGTCAACACTCGGCCTGGAAAGTACTTTAATATTTTCAGTCTTACTTGTTCTGTCAGCTTACGGTTTAACTGCATTCTTGTTGAGACAATCCATACCCGAATACGGTGGCCTAAGACCGTTTCTGCTCGCTTTAATATTTGCATCATCCGTGATAAGCCCTGCAGTGATAAATAATCACCGGATACTGGTATCACTAACTCATCGGCTGCAAACATCGCATTAATACATAACAAACCTGAAGAAGGTGGACAATCTATTAATACAAAATCATCTGCCATTAATGAGGATGAGGCTATCGCTCGTTTTAGGGCCTTTCCTCGTGATGCACCACCGACTGTAACCGTTTCAAAATCAGCCAAATTATCACCTGCACTAATCATTTTTAAATTGTCACGAACAACGATCAAATGTTCATCTAACCCATCACCTTCTAACAAAATTCGGTCTAAGCCACCTTGACCATTTTCTAAGCCTAGACTAATCGCTACGTGGTTTTGCGGGTCCATATCCAACAAGGTGACTTTTTTACCTGCCAATGCCAAAGCGAAGCCAAGATTGACCGTAGTCGTGGTTTTACCCACACCGCCTTTTTGATTCATGATGGCAATAATTCGACCCATATATATTAGTTACGACCGGAAATTAACCCAGCGCCTCGACACTTAATAAACTATCAATATTAAGAATAATCATCATATTGTCTTCAATCGAAACCAGCCCTGAAATAAAGTCAGTATCAATTGAGCTACCAAAGTCAGGGGCGGGCTTAATATTTTCTGGCAATATATTATGGGCGTCAGACACACCATCAACGACGATCGCAACCGTACGTTGTCTCGGTCCATTCACCTTAAGCACCACCACTACCGTTGTTGAGATATAAGCACGCGCAGGCATACCAAAACGTAAACGCAAATCAACGACGGGAACAATCGTGCCACGCAAATTTAAGACACCACATAAATAATGCGGGGAGTTAGGAATATGCGTGACCTTATCCCAGCCTTTTATTTCCTGTACCCGTAAGATCTCAACGCCATATTCTTCATCATCAAGTAAAAAGGTTAAATATTGCTCTGAACCGTCTTGTTCTTGTTCGAGTAAATCTAAAGGCTCGTTGTGTGTTGGTAACTCGCTCATCTACTTAATCCTTAGGCCGCGCGATCATTGTCAAGAGTGATCTGGGTTAATGAAGGATCACGATATAGTGCCATGACGCCTGATATATCGAGAATGAGTGCCACTCGACCATCACCTAAAATAGTGGCACCAGATATGCCAATAACTTTACGATAATTCGTTTCTAAACTTTTAATCACGACCTGCTGTTGGCCTAATAAATCATCAATGAATAAAGCCATTTTTTGGCCATCGCCTTCAACAATCACTAGCAAACCATCTTCTAGCTCGGTTATTTTTGGCGTTAAGTTAAAAACGCTATACAGGCGAATGATCGGTATGTATTCATCACGTAATTGAAACAACTCGCCTTTACCGGAAACCTTCTTAATATCAATGGCTTTAACTTCTACTGTTTCAATAATTGAAATCAACGGAATAATAAAACTTTCATCAGCGACACGTATCGTCTGTCCATCCATAATCGCTAAAGTAAGCGGTAGACGAATGGTAAAAACAGAGCCTTCACCACGTTTAGAAAATACCTCAACACTGCCGCCAAGGCTATTGATGTTTTTACGTACGACGTCCATACCCACGCCACGACCAGACACATCCGTGACCACCTCGGCGGTTGAAAAGCCGGGTAAAAATACTAACTCATGAATTTTTTCGGGACTGAGTGCATCACCCTCGTTGACTAAGCCTTTTTCTATCGCTTTCGCTAAGATTTTATCTTCATTAAGACCAGCGCCATCATCGTGGATCTCAATAATAATATTGCCACCTTGATGAAAGGCTTTGAGTAGCAAAGTGCCTGTTTCATCTTTACCTGCTGCTAATCGGATATCCGGTGTTTCCAATCCATGATCGAGAGAATTTCGTACGAGATGTACTAGGGGATCGCCAATTTTCTCCATCACGGTTTTATCAATTTCGGTTTGCTCGCCGGTGAGTTTCAATTCAACTTTTTTGCCCATTTTGTCGGTCATATCATGCACTAAACGAGGGAATCGATTAAATACAAAACTGATGGGTAACATCCTGATCCGCATAATACCTTCTTGCATTTCACGGGTGTTGCGTTCTAATTGTGCCAAACCATCGATCAAAATAGGTAACATATCTGGCGTAAAATTCTCACCGATCTGACTTAACATAGACTGAGTAATAACGAGTTCGCCAACCATATTCACTAACGAATCGACTTTATCGGTACCCACTCTAATAGACGCTGCAGGTGCGGGGTTTGCTTTTGCTTCTTGATGAGTCGCTTGATTATTTACAGTTGCAGAAAGATTTTCCGCACTTTCCGATAAAGGCGGCGCTGCATCTTCTGCTAATGCGCTGCCTTCAATGTCACTGGCCATGTTTTTTGAATCAAGACGTGTGTTGTCTAAATCGTCAATCGTTTGTGATTCGACAGAAACTGAGTTTGAATCCAGCGGTGTAATGACAAGATCACAGTCATCTTCCACCCATTCAAATATTTCCAACACGTCCGATTCTGCAATCTCGCCTAGTAAGGTTAATTGCCACTTAAGGTAACTATCTTCTGGCTCTAAGTCAGCAAATGCAGGCAACTCATCATCATTCATCTCGATGGATAAATCACCCAAACTTTCCAACTCACGAAACATGCGTACTGGATCATTACCCGTTTGAAATAAGTGATGATGAGGACGAAAATCGATTATCCAGCCTGAACCATTGGACGTTTCAGTGGTTTCTAAGTCGATCGCTTGCTGATCCTCTCCCATTACAGTGTCATCAACAGTTGGTGAATTAAGCTTGTCAGCCACCATCATTTCTAGTTTCTGACGAATATCGGCGATGCGCACATCATCTGTATTTTGTTTTTGCTGCACTGCTGTCAACATTTCACGCAGTACATCAACCGCTTCTAATAATAAATTTGTCGATTCAACACTAACTTCTCGTTGACCATTTCTCATTTCATCGAGCATGGTTTCCATCACATGCGTGAATTCAGAAACACCCATAAAACCAAACGTACCCGCGCCGCCTTTAATAGAATGTGCCGCTCTAAAAATAGTGTTAATCTCATCGACATCTGCGGCACCCACGTTCAGATTGAGCAGACCGCTTTCCATTGCATCAAGCCCTTCGAAGCTTTCTTCGAAAAACACATCGTGAAACTGTGAAATATCAATGCTCATCGTTATCTCTACCTAAATTTAGACTACACGCTTCCACAAATAAACAGCCTGTCACTGTTTATTAAGGTCAGTTTTACTATCCCAGCACTTTTCGAATGGTCGCTAGCAATTGCTCAGGATTGAAAGGTTTAACTAGCCAACCTGTCGCACCAGCAGCTCGCCCTTCTTGCTTTTTATCCATACCCGCTTCTGTTGTTAATACTAAAATCGGGGTAAATTTAAAGTTAGGCAACGCTCTTAACTCTTTTGTTAAGGTTAAACCATCCATAATCGGCATGTTGACATCAGTCAACACAGCATCAAACGACTGTGTCTTTGCGATATCTAATGCCTGCTTGCCATCGGCTGCTTCTACTACGGTATGTCCAGCGGCCTTCAAGGTAAAAGCCACCATTTGTCTCATCGATGCTGAATCATCAACTGCTAAAATCTTTGCCATCGGATTCTCCATTTCCCCTTATTGACATATTGTTATGCCAAATCTATTTAATTAATCACCTGTCAGTGACTCATCTTCACGCTATATCAATTGCATTGTCTGCCAAATTTATCTTTGCTGATAAACCTAAGGTTTTAACATTCCGGACAAAAGTTTCACTAGCATCTTGCCACTGCAACACGTGCCCTTGTTTGGCAGCTTCTTTTGAAAAAGCGTAAATCATCTGGATAGCAGCGGTATCAATGCGTTCAATTTTGCTGACATCAAAATGAATAAGATGACCGTCTGCCAAACCACTTAACGCTTGGGTATACATCTCGGCAACATTGGCAATTGCTAATACTTCGCCACAATCTATTACCGTTATTTCTTGATCAGACATCTTTATTCCTTCTTCACAATGACGTTGCTACTTTCCGGCAATGATAAATCGGCTATTTTTGCCGCTTTTTTTTCACCCTGACTATGATGTTTGAATGTATCGTAAAATATAACACACTGTTTTAATTAAGTTAAAGCAGATATTCAGTGCTTATCTAATCCTATTTAATAACTTTAAAGCAGAGAGCATGCCAGTTAGTTTAATAGTGGTCGTTTGTCCAAAAATTCTATGTAGATTTAAGTTTATCAATCTTTTCCTCATTATCTAAAAGATTTTTCAAGCCTCATCGACCCTCATTTTTAACGTCGACGCCTTACCCATTGCGAGGTATTACGCTCGTCATTGTCGAGTTGTTCTTGTCGTGCTTCTTGTTTGAATTCTTCATCTTGGTAGCGATCAATCAATGATTGCATTGCTTGCTCTTTGCTTCTAGCTTGCTGCCAGACTAAGCGATGACGAGCTAAAGTTGCTGAACGTGTTTTAACTTGTTGAGTTTGAGCTTCGATGGCCTGATCTAAATGAACGAGAAAGCTACGTAATTCTAAAACTTTTTGTGCCGACATCACTAAAGTATCACCACGGCGAAATCTATCCAGATATTCGGCTCGATAACGATTCAGATCATCAAGTTGCTCTTTATCGGCTAGCCACGCCGCATTAGCGCTACCAACTTTAATAAGTGCAGCTTCCGTGTCTTTAGCGGCGATAAGCACAACAGGAGAGAGTCGTTTAGATCGTTTCATGTTCTAAATGTATCAGGGTTTTACATTAAATAGGGGATTAAAACCGTTTTGATTGTTGGTTAATCGTCATCGGTGATCCTGCTCTATTATTTGGAATAGGATCTTGCATCGCCTGTCGCAAATTAGCCAAACTTTGATCCCAATTGACCGCTTGATCCATATTTTGCTTAATCAGCGCTTGTAGACGCGGATATAATGCGATGGCCTCATCAATCTCCGGATCTGTTCCAATTGCGTAAGCACCTATATTGATTAAATCTTGATTTTGACGATACGTTGAAAAAATACGTTTAAATAATTGGGCGAGTGCAATGTGCTCTTTATCTACAATTTGTGGCATCACGCGGCTGATTGATGCCTCAACATCAATCGCGGGATATTGACCCGCTTCAGCTAAACGACGTGATAAGACAATATGACCATCTAAAATGGCCCTTGCCGCATCTGCAACCGGATCTTGTTGGTCATCACCTTCGGTTAATACGGTATAAATTGCCGTAATAGCGCCGCCGCCATGTACGCCAGTGCCGGCACGTTCAACTAATTGTGGTAATAATGAAAACACAGAAGGCGGATAACCTTTAGTGGCCGGTGGCTCACCAATTGCCAAGGCAATTTCACGTTGCGCTTGAGCAAAGCGTGTTAATGAATCCATTAATAATAAAACTTGTTTACCTTGGTCGCGAAAATATTCAGCAATACTGGTGGCTAACATTGCACCGTGTAAACGCATCAAAGGAGAATGATCAGCTGGAGAGGCAACTACAACCGCCCGTTCCAAACCTTCTTCACCCAAAATATCTTCTATAAACTCTTTAACTTCTCGACCACGTTCACCGATAAGGCCAACCACAATCACGTCCGCTTCGGTGAATTTAGTCATCATGCCTAACAACACACTTTTACCGACACCACTGCCGGCAAACAATCCCATTCGTTGGCCTCGTCCGACACTGAGTAAGGCATTAATCGCTTCAACGCCTACATCAAGATGTTCGCGTACAGGAGTGCGCGATAAAGGATTAATAGGTTCGCCATGTAAAGGCACTCTATCATTTACTTTTAATGGACCTTTGCCATCTAAAGGTTTACATGCGCCATCGACAATTCGACCTAATAAAGCTTCGCCTACAGGTACTTGCGAATCACTGGCGAGCGGTCTCACACGTGCATTAGCGACTAAACCTCGCATATCGCCCGTTGGCATTAAGTAAAGCACTTCGCCTGAAAAACCGACCACTTCCGCTTCTACCGTACGACCTGCTGCGCATTCAATTTCACAACGACTGCCAATGGCCGCCTGAAAACCCACCGCTTCTAAGGTCAAACCCACTAAGCGAGTTAAGCGTCCTTTTACCGGTAATATTTCTGACGGCTCATTATCAAGCCGTTGTTGATATTCTCGTAGTCTTTTTCGCCAATTATCAGTGCGATTAGCCTGTGGCGAGAGCTCATTATTCGGCGTGGTCACTACTTCGTTCCTCACCTAACATTTTACTAATAACACTATTTAAACGGGCTTCTACTGAAGCATCAACCGTGGTATCGATCGTTTCAAGCCTTACACCACCACGTGTTAATAAAGGGTCTTCTACCCATTGCCAGCCACCTTCATCTTCCAGTGATAAGCCTTTTTTGACTAATTCTATATCTAATGGATGCAAAAATATTTTTAATTTTCGATCATTAATTGGCAATACCGCCATCGCAGCACGTACCGCACCGATAACGTGTTCTGGTTGTGTTTTTAACTCTCGACGTACTAACTGTCTGGTCATCGTTGACACTAAGGCAATTAAATCCGTTTCGACCTGCTCATCTAACGCGACTAATGGCGTATTCAAAGACGCTAAGATCTGTTTTAAATAAGTAATTTGCAGGTTCATTTGTTGCTCACCCGCAGCTAAGCCTGCTTTGTTACCGGCTTCACGGCCTAGCTCAAAGCCCGCTTTATAGCCTTCTTCTTCGGCATCTTGTTGCAGCGCTTCGATATCTTCTACGGTCAGTAATTGATGGGCATCCTCATCAATATCAGTCACCGAGACTACTTTAGGTGCTTGCCAACGTTTATAAGCCGCATTCAATTCTTCTGACGACAAGACATTAGACTGCTCGGTGATCAGTTCGTTATCATCAGAGGAAGTCATCGCCACCACTGCCGCCTAGCATAATCTCACCTTTATCAGACAAGCTTCGCGCGGCATTAAGAATGACCTTTTGAGCCGCTTCGACATCACTCACTCGAACCGGAGGCATCGCCTCTAAATCATCACGCAACATTTCGGCTGCACGTTGTGACATATTTTTAAGGAATTTTTCTCGTAAACTTTCATCTGCACCTTTCAAAGCAAGCTGTAATTGATCGGTTTGAATTTCACGCATCAAAGTCTGAATGCCACGGTCATCAACATCAATCAGGTTGTCAAAGACAAACATTAGATCTTCAATACCTTGGCCTAAATCAGGTTCAGACTCTTTTATTTTTTCCATGATAGAAGCTTCAACACTGCCTTCTACAAAATTGAGTATATCGGCCGCTGTTTTCAGACCACCTACTGATGTTGTTTGACCGCCAGCATTACCACTAAATTGTTTTTCTAAAATATCATTTAATTCTGTCAATGCTGATGGCTGAATACCATCTAAAGTTGCAACCCGTAATAATACGTTTGCTTGATCGCGTTCTGGAAATTGAGCTAATACTGCAGCGGCCTGATCGGCATCTAAAAAAGAACACACAATCGCAATAATTTGGGGATGTTCTAGACGAATAACTTCATAAATCGCGCGCGCATCCATCCATTTAAGTTGTTCTAAACCATTGGTATTACCACCGGATAAGATGCGGTCTAACAAACTACCCGCTTTATCTTCACCTAATGCGCCCACCAGCATTTTCCGCACATAATCATGTGAACCAATGCCTAAACCGGTTTCTTGTTCTACTGTGGTTATAAAGTCATTCAGAACACTTTTTACTTCTTGCCGATTAACATTACTGAGTGTCGCCATCACCTGACCAATTTTTTGTACTTCTTTGGGCGTCATGTGTTTCAGTACTTCAGCCGCATCTGTCTCGCCTAGTGATCGCAAAAAGACTGCAGCTTTTTCTGTACCGGTTAATTTGCGCGCTTCTTCAGCCATTATGCATCACTCGCTGACCAATTTTTAACTACTTGAGCCACTAAGGCTGGATCTTGCTGTACCAAGCTGCGTACATTATTTAGTTGCTCTTCCATATCCGCAGAACCTGTTGTTATTTTAGCAATGTCATCACCACCCGCCGAACTTGCAGCTAGTGCTTGTTCAGGTGTCATACCTTGTCCATTGGCAGCTGCATTTTGCTGATCACCAGTGACTGGTATTTTATTCAAATCTTTAAAGGCGGGACGAATGACCCCAAAGACCAAGAATAATACCAGCAATGCACCTAATGTTTGTTTCGCCACATCCCATACCCATGCTTGTTCCCATATCGGTAGCTCAGGCAAGGCTGCTACAGCAGCTGGTGCCATAAATGGTGCGTTCACGACATTTAAACTATCACCTCGGGCTTGGTTAAAGCCAATTGCATCCATTACTAAAGCGTTAATCCTTGTCATTTCAGCTTCCGTTAGCGCGGTGCTAACAACATTACCTTCAGCATCTAGACTATGGCGCTCATCAATTAAGACTGCAACACTTAGTTTCCTAACCGAACCCGGTGCGATGCGGGTATGACTTATTGTGCGATCTAACTCAAAATTACGCGTACTATTTTTACTGCTGCTACCCGGGACTGTTGTCGTCGTTTCTTGGCCATCAGCATTTGGTAAAGCTTGAGTTGTTGCCACTGTTTCAGGTGCCACACCACCACCAGGAGGTTGATTGCTTAATGCGCCAGGCACCCCAAATGGACCACCAGCACCAACCCGATTTTCTTCTTGAATCTGCTCACTACGCACAGCGGCTAAGTCTGGATTATAACTTTCTTGTGTTTGTTCAGTAGCAGTGAAGTCTACTTCCGCGACAACTTGTGCACGTACACCATCCATTCCAACAATCGGAGATAGTATATCTTCAATACGGCTGATATAGCCTTTTTCTAATTTTTGTGTGTATTCCAGCTGTGTATCACTCAATGCAACGTTGGCATCACGATCATTTTTACTGAGTAGTCGGCCACGTTGATCAACAACTGTAACATCGGCATTTGCCATATTTGGCACGCTTGAAGCCACCATATGCGTAATTGCCGTCACTTGACCCGGTTCTATACTTCTTCCTGCGTATAAATTTAAGATAACAGACGCCGTTGGCGGTTTACGATCACGTACAAAAACGGATTGTTTAGGCGTTGCTAAATGTACCCTAGCACTTTGTACGTTATTTAATTGTGAAATGGACCGTGATAATTCCTCTTCCATCGCACGTTGATAGCGCGCACGCTCTACAAATTGACTAGTACCGAAGCCTTGATCGCCATCCAACATTTCCATGCCTTGGGTTGAACTGCGCGGTAAACCTTCAGCGGCCAATTTCATTCGTAACGCTTGTACTTCAGATGCCGGCACTAATAAAGCGCCAGTAGTAGGATCTAATTTATAGTCAATATTTGATTGCTGCAAGATAGCCACAACTTCAGATGATTCTTTGGCTTGCATACCCGAAAATAAGACTTGATAGTTCGGCGTTTGTGACCACATCAAAACATATCCACCAATCGCAATACTGGCAGCGATTGCCACTAAAAACATGATTTGTTTCATCACAGGCTGACGCGATACATTAGCCTGCATTGCACCCAGTGGTGTCGTTGGCAAGCCCATACCTGTTGCAGCTGAATTAGTAGTAGCGGGTACGTTTTCCATGATTTTTCTCTTTAAGTATCAATGTATAGAATTTAAGAAATCTAAACGCTCATTCTCATGACTTCTTCATAGGCTGACACTAACTTGTTTCTTACTTGCAATGTTGCTTGAAACGCTACGGTTGCTTTTTGTGAGGCAATCATCGCATCCGCTAAACTAACATTAGGATCGCCCATTTCGAATGCTGTTTTTAGCTTGCCAGAGGCTTGTTGTGTTTCATTCACCTGGTCAACAGCTGACTTCATTAAGCTAGAAAAACTGACGGAGTCAGTACCTTCGCTTTGGCCAGGGGCAGTAATTTTAATTGTTTGCTGTGACGCTTCTGCTTGGGCAGCACGCATTTGCATTAATAATTGGTTCGGGTCAATGGCATTAATCATCATCTTGGTTCTCCAGTAATTCTTTGGTTAACCATGCTTATGCAGACTTCTTGCCAACCTTCTCAGGAATCGCAACACCGTCTTCTCTAAACCGTGTCAACTTATACCGTAGTGTGCGCTCACTTATACCCAGTTCATTTGCTGTAGCACGTCTTCCGCCATTGTTTTTCTCTAATGCTTCTATAATATGCCGTTGTTCATGGCTACGTAAATCATCATTTAATCGACTTTCACGGCCCTGTCCAATGTCAGTATTTTGACTACTACTAAATTCAACATTCATCGCTTCAAAAGCCAGATCTTGTGCCTTAATACTGTCACCAGATTGCAAAATTAAAGCACGCTGTAAAACATTGTCCAGCTCACGCACATTCCCTTGCCAATAATGTGATAACAAGGCATTCACTGCGCCTCTATCTAACTCGGGAACCCTACGTTTTGCTTGAAGACAGTGACGGGTTATCAATTGTTGAGCCAATGGTAAAATATCGTCAGGTCTTTCTCTTAAAGGTAATAGATGCAAAGGAAAGACGTTTAAACGATAAAATAAATCTTCTCGGAAGCGGCCTTCTTTTATTTCTTCACGTAATACTCGGTTCGTGGTCGCAAGCACGCGAACATCTAGAGATAGTAATTTACGCCCACCCAATCGTTCTACTTCTCGCTCTTGCAATACGCGTAATAATTTAGCCTGCAAGCTCAAATCCATCTCAGAGATTTCATCAAGTAAAATCGTTCCATGTTGGGCTTGCTCAAATTTACCCGCATACGCTTGACTAGCACCAGTGAATGCACCTTTCTCGTAACCAAACAATGTCGCTTCCAGCATGTTTTCGGGAATCGCCGCACAGTTAATCGCGACAAATGGATTGTTCACTCGTGGCGAATTATCGTGTAAAAATCGAGCGAGTACCTCTTTACCAGTACCACTTTCACCGCTAATTAAAACGGTTGCATTGGTATCGGCCACACGGCGGGATAAAGTTAATAAATCCTGTGAATTTTTATCTACTGCAATCATGTTTTCTGTATTCGCTACGGTACGAATGTAACGTTGTACACGATCTAGTAAATCGTCGGCTTCAAACGGTTTAATCAAATAATCACTGGCACCATCATGCATCGCTTCAACCGCACCTTGCACTGTGCCATAAGCCGTCATTAATAATATTGGTAAATCAGGCAATAATGCTCGTGCCTTTTTTAATAAGGTATGACCATTCATTGGTCGCATTTGCAAGTCACTTAATAATAAATCAAATGATTCATTGGTCAGTTTATCTAATGCACTTTGACCTTGATCGGTAGATGAGACGCTATAACCCGCTAACTCTAAGGTGTCACATAGTGCACCACGTAGATCGTTATCATCTTCGACGACTAATACTGTTGATTTATTCATGCTTAATCCTTGCTTGTTAGTTTTTGGGCGGTCAACATAAATTGCTCTGCGGGTTGATACAAAGGCAAACGTAAGCAAAATGTACTGCCTTCGCCTTCGTCACTTTCAAACCACAAATCACCCTTGTGCGCCTTTGCTATTGAATATACGACCGCTAATCCCAAACCCGTTCCTGATGATCGTGTGGTGAAAAAAGGCGTTAATATTTTATCGAGATCAGCTTCAGCAATCCCAACACCATCATCTTCGACACTAATTTCAATATAGATCGCATCATCATCTTGAACAATATCAGCAAACACGATGACTTCTCCGCCAGACTTACATGCTAAACGCGCATTATTGACTAAATTGTTCAGCGCGCTGGTCAGGGCATCTTTACTGCCATAAACATAGGCACCTTTAGTCTCATCTTGAATTTCAAAATACACATGTTCACTATCGGACTGATATCTAAATTGCTGTTCAACACTCAATAATAAATCTTGTAGTAAAACAGGTGCTGTTTCCGCCATATCGCCGCGGGAAAAGGCCAACATATCTTTTACCAAATGCTCCATGTGACTGATACTGCTATGTAATCGTTTTGCAAAACGCTGAGTTAATTCCGGATCGGAATTTTCTTTTAACAGTGGTGCAACATATAACAAGGCTGTCGATAAGGGGGTACGAATTTGATGTGCTAGACGTGCTGCCATTTCCCCCATCGATGATAATCGTTGTAAATGTGATACTTGATGTTGAAGTTGGCGTGTTTCGGTAACATCGTTGATCAGCACAATCTGCCCTGGTTCGCCATCTAACGGACTGGTAGAAATATGGACCAATCGACCATCATTTAATGACATGTCATGACCATCATTGTGCTGTGGACGAAATGCACGATCGATAATTGTCGTCCAAGCCTGACCATCTAGCGATGTTCCGAGTAATTCGACTGCAGCAGCATTGCTTTGTTCAATAATGCCATCGCCATTTAACACAATAACGCCGCCAGGTAAGACCGCTAACAGTCTTGTCATTCGCATAGTCGAAAGGGTTATGTGAGCCTGTTGATTTATAGATGAATGAATATTAGACAAGCCGGCATTGTCCGACATAGTCGAATTATAGTGTGAATACTGCTCGTCTTTTGCTAATTGATTCATTGTGCTCTCCACATAATGACAGGGGTCATTTCATTATGTAAGAGCAAAAAACGTGCCCAATGATAAATTAGCTATAAAAATAAAGGGGTTAAGTGACTTATTTAATTTCCTGTCAAACTACTGACTCGCACTTAAAATGGCATTACGCTATTTAATCATCATCTCGATGAATGCCATATTTACGCATTTTTTCAACTAACGTAGTTCGACGCATTTTTAGTCTATTTGCAGCATGTGCTACAACGCCAGCAGCTTCATCTAAGGCTTGTTTAATCAGTAAGTATTCAAGATTAGCGAGATGCTCTTTTAAATCTAAGCCTTCTTCTGGCAAGCTTTCAATATCAGGAGAAGGTATATAGTCTACGATGCTGTCAGACATGACATCAAGTGACTCTAGTTCTACTCGTTTTGTTAGTTTTGATGCCGGTGTTTCTTCAATAACGGTGACAACCGATTCAGGTAAATCATCGCCATCTACCTGAAATTTTGCTGGTAAGTCATCATAATCAACGGTGCCATAAGGATAGAGAATCACTAGACGCTCAACGACATTGGCTAATTCTCGGACATTACCTGGCCACTGATATCGGTATAAAGAAGCAATCGCTGCTGAGGTTAAACGAACCGTGCCACGATTTTCGTGTTCGACGCGGGTAATCAATTCATTAATCAATAAGGGAATATCTTCTGGACGCTCGCGTAATGCAGGCATTTCTATAGGAAAAACATTCAGGCGATAAAATAAATCTTCACGAAACCGACCATCTGCGATGTGATCTTCTAAATTGCGGTGCGTAGCCGCAATAACACGCACATTAGCAATCATTGTTTTATTACTGCCAACGCGTTCATAGGTACGCTCTTGTAATACACGTAATAATTTTACCTGCATAGGCAATGGCATATCGCCAATTTCATCAAGAAAAAGCGTGCCGCCTTCAGCTAACTC
>LAZR01001582.1_pt1 | contig 14261 bp, 15 predicted proteins | sample 329461 | NCBI WGS metagenome assembly LAZR01 (sample SAMN03002196, study PRJNA259156) | marine sediment metagenome | biome: sea floor; feature: Hydrothermal impacted sediments; material: marine sediment; isolation source: Loki non-amplified sample from Loki's castle hydrothermal vent sediment ...
ACCATATGCCACGTACACGACGTTTGAGCCAAAATAGCTATAGGTACACAATTCATCCTAGAACGTGGCCTAGAATGGGCGCTAGGCACTGGCAAATCCATACCTTAATCTGAGTCTATCTAAGATAATCACCGCAGCCTCAGTCAGAGGCGTTAGCCCTTCCCACTGTACCAGCCGAGCATCCAGCTCTGGATCACGAAGCCGCATAGTTCGACGAATACCGGACAGTTCTCTCTGATAGCGGGCTATAAGTGGATTACCCTCAGAGTCTAGAACTTCTCGTAGTTCTTCTTGACGTATTGGGCTATCAGTAGTAAAGAACTCACTAATAACAAGTTGTTCTTCTTCACTGAACTGCTCTCTAACTAAGTTCTGAGCATCAAAATAGACCTGCATATAGTCATAGTCAGAACGCTGAATCTTCTCTAAATCAGTATCGTTTTTATGAGCACGCTCAAGTACCTCAGTGCGATAAGGTTCGCTGAGCACATTCTCAAAAGTACGTTGATGCTGGAATAGTTCTCTGAAATTAAGTCTCTGGCCTCCAGCCTCATCAGGAACTAGACCGATCTCAAAGTCGAAGTACCGCTCAAGGACTTCATCTGTAGGATGCCGGATGACAGGGTCTATACCATGAGCTTCCGCAAACTGTACTCGCTGTTCCCAAGTCTGTGGTACACCAGTAGCTTCTTTCTCATTATAGCGAAATAGAGTTGACTGCGACAGTGCCTCGATAAAGCTATGTACCTTAGTATCCTCCTGCCTCATCAAGGTCTCCCACGTACTACGGTTAATATGCTCTGCATGACCTTCAGGCAGTCGCCATAGACGGTTAAGCTCATTCTTGCGTGATTGAGACTGTTGTCGTATAGCCTCTACATCATCATAGAACAGAGTTATCATTCCCATGAGTTGACCAAGCTCAGACTCTCTCAACGGATTAGCCAAACCACGCCAGTTCTTAAACTCCTCAAGATCGTCAACCAGCTCACGACAGGTCGGATCTATTCGTATAGCATCAGAGATACGCATACCTACCCGAGCCATTTCATCTTGCACATCAATAGGCACACCTGTACACTCAGCTATCACTTGCTTAGCTGCCTGAATAGCGGTCTCACGTTCCTGCGGTCTCACTCGAAGCAGTCCTAAAGACAGATTCAACATATTAAACCCGGCTGTAGAAGCCTCACCTGAGTTCCATATAGCCTGCTCATCTTCACTAAGAGGTATGTTCAGCAGACGTTTATTCAGTAAATCTGAGCCGGCAGCTCCAGTCTGAGACACAAACTGAGAGGTCATATAATCTCTAAAACGATTAGGTAATATAACCTCACGTAACGTGATGGCAGCAGCGCTCTGAGGAAAGCGGTTAATAAAAGCCTCCAAAGGCCACTGAGCCAAAGGCGGCAGCAACTCACCCACTTGTGACCGATTAGTCTTGGCCCCAGCAACAGCAAAGAATCCACCAATAAAAATGTTTGGAAAGAATCCATAGCGCTGCATCTGGTCAAAGGTATTAGATAAGTTAGGATACTGATCATAGTACTCAGGAAAATCCTGCAGTATAAGACTACGGAAGCCTCCCATCCATATGGTACCTCGAAGAGGGTTAAACTGCATGGATGTACCAGGCACTCGCAGATACCCGTTATCTGAATAATCTTGATACTTAGCCCACGCAGATACTCCACCTGGACGCTGTACCATGTTACGGGCTATCCAGAAGGGGCGGTGGGCCTCGTAAGTCCAGAAAGGAAACAGCACCTTCATCACCTTGTTGAAGGCAGTATCATTGTTGTAGTTAGGAAAGTCTAAGTTAGCTTGGTCTAAGGTCTTATCCCAAGCAGATTGTTGCTCATCAATCCATCTAATAGGAGCACCTTCCTCATCTCCTATAAGAGGACTAAGAGTTGGATCATCTCTCATACGGGAGATGATGTCATTCGTGAAATTATCTATAGACTCTTCACCTACAGTCTTACCAGAAGCTCCAATCTCACTTGGATACACTGCGCCCTTCTTGGATGAGTATATTTCTACTTCATGCCTTAAGGACCGTAGAGCCATTAGTTTTGGATCAATAAGACTCTGAGCCGGCCCAGACCCAGTCATACGGGCTATCATATCCTGATATAGCTGAGATACATCAGCTCTTCTCCAACCCAAGCGGTCAGGAGTAGCGCCTTTACCCTCAGACATACGTTCTATCTTAGCCCATACCTTGCTGACCCAAGACATCTCTGACCGCATCATGCCCATCTCAGGCATATACAGACCGCGCTGCAAGTCTTGAACAATAGTGCCATACAGTTGGGCTAGATTCTCAATAGTGGGCCTACCTACACCAGTTAAGTCCGCAATCTGCCCGCCTTCCCGTACACCCAGAGTATCACTTAAGCCCAGCGTAGTAGCCAAGGATTCATTGATGCCTTCTCTAGCATCATCCCAAACCTTTTCACGAGCAGCATTCCACTCATCCCACCAAGCGTCTATTGTCTCATGAGAAGAACCTCGTGGAGGACGTCTGAGTTTCAATAAATCTTCCACACGACGTTGCTCAGCTCTAGCTCGAGCGAACACATTCTGATGCTCTACCTGAGCTTCCATCAGTTCACGGAAGCGCTGAGTTTGAACAGCATCAAAACCGAAGTCATCAGCACGCTGCGCCAATACAGAATCGAGCGAGCTTTGTAGGCTAGTTACTCTTACTTGAGCTTCCTCCATAAATGGAGTAATTGTATTATCCCACATATTTACATAGACTTCATCCTTAGCCTGAGGACTACGGAATCGAGAGGCATATTGACGAACCTGCACTATATGAGTGTCCACAACATCAGTGATGAGGTCTGAGATCTCCATCATCTTAAATACACGGTCACGAAACTCATCCACTGTTTGAGGAGGAACAGTTATCATCTCTGTAACCATCAGGTCAAGCTGCTCACGTACCAGCTCAGGCCTGGCTAAAACCTCCCGCTCGATCATATCTTGAGCGCTGACAAAGAATCTATTTAGTTGTGGCAGTAGAGTATTAGCTTCAGCTTCCCGAACAAAAGCTTGCTGTACCCAGGAGCCGACTTCATCATACCGCTTCAGCATATTAACTAAGTCTTTAGCGACTACAGTATCAGGAGTAAAGTCCTGAGACATAGAAGATAAAGTACGGAAGTCTGTGATCGCACGAGCCTGAGCTTCTCTAGTGGCAGCATCCACCATCTCATCAGAGAACCCGGCTAAGTGACCTCTAACCGATGCATCAGCAGTTATCCGTTCTACAGCCTCAAATATTTCTGGCTGAGCCTCACGCAGAAATCTAGTGTAGACTTGGAGATGATAGTTGGCCTGCATATAGCCACCAATCCTACCACCAGTCTCGATAAACAGCTTTTTAGGAGCAGCTCTAACTCGCTCAGCCCAAGTTCCTCGCTCTAAGCGTTGTACTCTACGGAAGGATCGTTGACTCAGACCTTCAGCTCGTATTGGTACTGATCTGAATATATCTCTCATATGCCCCAGCTCAACACCATAAGCTGTTTCCTGGAATATCCAGTCATCTACACGCTGTAAATGTCCTACTTGATTAGCCAACATAGCACGAGAGTCTCCCTTATGAAAGGGGTGAACTTTAGCAAATGCTGACTTAATAAATACCTCAACGATATTCATAACTGAATAGAAGGGGAACAGCAGATACATACGGGCAGTGGCGTAACTGATACGTTCTATAGCTCCAGCTATCAGCAGCTTCTCCATCGCAGTGGAGCCAAAGGTAAGCCACGCCGTTAGAGAAGTAAGAGTAGTCCGAGAAAGCCGCGTTTCGGATTCAACTGTAGCTTTCGTGACATTAAGAATATGTTGTCCTACACGGTTCATAATCTGGGTCACATCATCCGGAGCTAGCATAAACTCTAAGTTCTTAAGTATGGCTTCATTAAGCTCTCGTACAATATCGTCTGCCACTATGCGAGCAGCATCACGATTCATGGTAAGAGCGGACGGCCCCAACATATCAAGAAGAGTGTCAGCTATCTCTGTATCTGTCCAGCCAGGAACATTAAGCAGCGTATCCACATGAGCAAGCAAATCACCCTGATCGATTACAGCATCAGTGAAAGTATCGTTACCCATACGTCTTGCCATAGAATGAACTGCCTGTCTAGTTGTAGGAGGCTGAGCAGCTAAGTGAGCTCCAGCTTCCACAGCTATCCGAGCATCGTTAGGATTATCCAGGAAATCGGCAGTTATAGTACGAAGTATAGTACGAAGCTGTTGCGGTAAAATAGATTTCCACTTAGATACACCAAGAGGCACAGACCGGATAATCGCAGCTCGTATGGTATGAAGGGCGCTTCTAGTGGTCTTACCAATAATGATATTGGCAGTTGTACCACTGACCTTACCTATACCTTGAAAGGTCTTAAGAAAGAACTGATCAGTGGCCTTAATGAATCCTAACTCAGCTCCAGCAAGAGCCTTAACTCCACGAGTAGACCCTATCCAAGGCAGTGCTCTAAGACCTCTGGCATACCAACCAAAGCCGAAATAAGAAATAGGGTCTACCAGAACCTCAGCAATAAACTTCCTAAGCCCATTGGTGTCCCAGTTCTCGAAGCTGTACCCCATAGCCTTCCACCAGTTAAGATTACTGGCACGGGCCTCAGCATAGAGCCGTTCAAAGTCCTGATACTCTTCTTCAGTTTGACCGAATAAATCTAGTGCAGCGCCTCCAATTCCGAGGCCAGGTCGTATTGGAAGAGACACAGAGCCTATTTTTATTGATTGAGGTACATGACCAGCAACCCATCGACTGATACCTGCCAGCGGTTGAGCTGTGTTTTCTCTCAGCCAACTAAACGGCAACAGCAATAGCAGTGCCGGACGCTCTACCCATAACTCCCAGGTTTTCTGATCCTGAATGACCTGAGCCAGCTCCTCGATAGACATAGCATTAAACGCGCTTTTACGTACATCAGTAAGAGCTTTAATCTCAGCCTGACTATCCTCCCATGCACGGAGGTCGGCATCCAGCTGAAGATCAATCTCAGCATCTGTCATAGACGCAGCAGCAGCCATTGCCCGAACATCCTCATCTGTCATTCCAGGAGGAGGCGCACCTATCGCTGCTTGTCTAGCAAATTGAAGTATATCTCCTCCTGATACCATAATTCCATAAGTACTAATACTACCACGAGAAGTCATTGATCTGACCACACGACGACGCTGCTCTGGGGTGATGTCTGTGGGGAGATCATCGGTCAATGCTCGCTGCGAGTCAAGTAATACCCTCCCAACAAATAGAGTGTCGGCTTGACTTAGTGCTGTAGGTGGAGGGTTACTAGCTAGTATATCAGCAACTGTAGTATACCGTCCAGTCTCTACAAAGAAAGGCACACTAATAAGCAATGATTCCTTCCAGTTGATAATATCAGCCTGTCCAGTCACATTTTCAATATCTTGCTGTATAGTGCGAAGCTCTTGAGCTTGCTGTAGACTGCCTTCTGTAAACCCAACAGAGGGAGGCTCGAATCCTACTTCCTCAGCAGTGATACGCTGACCTGGAGGACTTGCCCGGCCTAGAGCTGCTGACTCACCAAACTTAAGAAAGAACAGTCTTAAACTGTCCACGATTCCAGGTGTGTCACTTAGCCTTGGAGTTGGAGCAGGCGATATTACTGCGCCGCCAGCAGGAACTTCTCCTAACCGCAAGCGAAGAGCAGCGAATAGATCGGCTCGTTGAGTTGTTAATCCTCTTACCTGCTCAAATTGGCCTGGGAAGCGCTCAGGCTGTTCAAAGAACTCTCTGCGTGCAGTGCCTGCAGTCTTAGCTTGTACTAGAGCTCGTTGTTCTTGAGGAGTAACCATTATCGACCCTCCGATAAGGCTAATAGCTCTGGAGGCAGGGTAGATGTCTGACCATTCGCAGGAGTGGGCTGTTCCTGTGGGCCTATCTGAGATTCAAGGAAAGCCGCTGCCCGTTCCAGCATCACTGCAAACTGCTCATCATTGTTTTGGCGAGCTTCACGAGCTGCCATCTGCATTTCATTAACTGACAGCACTGTTTTAAATATGGGGTTCCTGGCAGCATCCTCAGCGAGAATTCTACCCTTCTCAAGGAGTATATCTTGAATCTCAGGGAACATAAATCGCATGATTGTGGCTTCACTGATACGGAAATCTGGATTCATGGTACGAGCAGCCGTGGCCCGCTGCATGAAGTCACCAGGTATCTCAATTTCATAGTTGAAGTCAATAGGCAGCCGGTCAGGTAAGCTGGGAAATGGCGTGGTTCCCAGGTCCATACCGAACTTTCTCATGTGGTGGATATTGAGAGTAGCCATCTTACCTAGTAAACTCTTTATGGCAGTATGGAAGGGGTCTAGCACCTGCTGAGAGGCAGCAGTTACCTGACTCATCATGAAGCCTGAGACAGCCCCTACGTTACTGCCAAAGCTAGTATCACTGAACAGCGCACGTTGCTGCATCCCACGAAGGTCGAAGTTATGACCTCTCATCTCAGCAGGCAAAGGAGGCGTAGGTATGGGAAGGATGTCCTCACCTGGCTCAATACTGAATGTGGCACCACGCCCAAATAATCGGTCTGGGTCGAGTACCGTACCACTACGAGTCTTCTCAACCCACCGAGGGTTAGCAGTGTCACGCAGCAGTTGTTGCATATAGGTCAGCATACGGTTATAGTTATTGGATATATCTATGACGGAAGCCACCAGCGATGCACCAATCTCAGACTTCCACTGCTGGGTAATCACTCCATCATCGGGGAGTCCAGCAGCTGGTGCCACATGAACAGGTATGACATCAAATGGAGTGATAAACTCAGGCCGGGTATGAACACTCCCCATAGAGGAAGTAAACATAACTCCATCACCTGTCATCTGCCAAATCAGGTTTACGCCTACATTACCTGTCCAAGGACGGTTAGGTCTGTTCCATCCTTCTACCCGTACCATCTCATTTGCCTGAGGACCGCTTATGGTGAAGCGGCGGGCTACCTTAACCAGATCACCATTATGGTCATACTCAGGAAATACTCCTGCAGGATTCCAAGCTTGAAGTACCCAGCCCTGACGGGAAGGGAAGCTAAACGTAGCATACCAGCCAGTAGCCAGCATCAAACCCAGTGTCCTGTCCAGGTAGGAACTGAACAATGTACCTGAGCCTCTACGTTCTACCTTAGACAACTCTTGATTACAGAAGCTCTCTATTGGCCCAACATTCTGTCTGTGGTCATCTGTAAAGCCTTCAGTGTCCACAGCGAAGATATGAGCCTTGGGTCTAAGTAGCCAACGAGCCATGTTGAAACCAGTACGAGGATCTGAACTAATTACAGATTCCATGTTCTTCTGTCGTAAGTCATTGACGAGCCGAATCAGATCATAGCCTTCTCTGATAGCCCGGTCTCTGCCAGACCATGAGTTTGCCAGTCGATTAGCCTCAGCTGCTACATCTGTTGCGTTCTTAAAGTGTTGTGGCATGTTATCTGTCCCAGGAAGTAAAGCCTGATCCTCCCTTGAATCCTCTATTAGGATTGAGTATCGCTCCAGTGACTCCAATAATAGCTAGACAGGCAGCATCATGGTCATCATCAAGAGTGGTAGGTACTGCTCTCATATGACCCAGGCGATCTGCCTCCTCACGGAAGCCTCGTATTTGACTCATCAATTCAGCATCCCGTATCTCCAGATGAGGTAGCTGAGCTTTGAACTGCTGCATCATGAAAGGCTTAGTTGATGGACTGGTATACCAGCCTATGACTGAGCTCTTCTTACCTGATACAATATCCTCACGCCAGTAGAGGTTCGGATAGTTACGGAGTAGAGCTACAAGCCCCACACCATGCGAGTTAGCCTCCAGCACAATGAAGGCCATGTTGTAATACTCAGCCAGCTCTCTAACTATAGGAGCGAATGTAATTGGCTCAATCCAGTCAGATATCTTGCATACATGCTGGGGTCCTCTGTAGGGCTCATCCTCTACCGGAGGCGGCCACACTCTCCATACTGAAGCTACAGACTTGGTAGTCTTACCTTGCCCTGGGTCAACACCCATGACGTATCGACCTTTGTCTTCTCTATCAAACCACATACGAGCAGACTGAGGTCCTGTATGAGGAGCTGGGTAACACTCCCTCGACATGGGGATGGTCAGGTCTGGAGGATAGAAAGGCCGCCCGGTGACCAGAAAACAGCTGTCTAAGCTCTCCATATGTTCCTGAAAGAACATTTCACCTGACTCACGTATCTTATATCTACGCCAGCGGACTTGATCTTCAGACAGACCGTGGGCTAGTATAAGCTCCTCTTCCTCTTCTGAGTAATCAGTTATGCGTCGATCCTCATCCGGCATAGCTAATGGAGTATTGACAGGAAGCCAGTTGTCTGGATTGTCCCACCAGAATACAGTCTGCATCTTGAATACACTATCACCAGCAATTACTCGCTGTACTTCCTCATAGAGGATAGCGTCCTGACCATTGGGCGTGGACTCAATGACTACCCAACCATCTGGAGGTACTCGCTGCAGTGCAGGTATGATTATACGTTCCCTGGCCTCTGGTACGTAGAATCCGGCCTCACTGAATAGAAGGTTGTGAATAGGCTCGCCACGACCAGCCACCTGTGACCTAGCTGTGCTGATGTAGATAACACTGTTAATGTCTGGGAACCGCTTCTCATAAGCAGAGCGGTGATCCATCTCCGGCTTCAATGACGGATGAATAGAGTCATAGAATACCTGGACTCTATGTAGCAGACGCTGCGTAGTAAACTCGTCGTGAGCCATAATAACTGTGGTGGTATTTGGGTGAGTGATAGTACGCTTGAGCATCACACTACTGACAATAGAAGTAGAACCACACTGTGAGTCCTTAACCCATACGTCTCTGTTACTGTGGTTGTCTATCAGCCGCTGCTGTACAGGATAAGGAATGAACGGCACATCCTGACGCTGCTTGTTAGGAATCTTCATAAACGCTTTTACATAACGAAGCTCATCCGGATCATGGATGAGATCCTTAAGTACCTGTTCAGCTTCAACGCTGGTTGACACTGAAGATTCCTTCTTGCTCTGAGCACCAGTCAACAGCCTTTGTAACTGTAGGTACAGACACACCAAACATTCTAGCTACCCTAGTATATGATCTGCCTTTACGCCAGGCAGCATCATATTGACGATAACGCTCATGCAGCTGTTCCTTGGAGGTAGATGGTTCTCCTTCTAGCATAGCCTTCTCAAAAGCTAGCGCTGCGGCTGGGTCATCAGCCCGACACATAGGAAAAGGACAATCTAAGCTAGCCACACACAGACCACCACAGCCTGTGTCAGGATGCTCGTTTGCTGGCGGGAAGCTAATAGGCTTATACCCCCTGCTCTTAGAAACGAGGCCGTGTCCTAGTACGGTGCCGCTCGCCTCTAATACCCCATCGAACGGTGTGAGCCTTAGCGGCATTTCGTCGGGCTGCGGCCTGGATTGAGGGGACTCGTCTTGATCCTGCACTATATGTCCTCCTCCCCGCTGCTGAGGGTAGCTTGAGCCTGGATAGCTTTAGCGAGGGAAGCCTTGTTTTGGCCATCTGGACCTTCCTGAGCGACCGCTAATATAAACTGAGTAAAGTTAAATGTGTCCCCACCGGATGTAGGATCGACTAGCTTCTCAATAGCTTCTAACTGACCAGGATTATAATGAGCCCGGGCCCGCTCCATGTATCGTTGCTCTTCCTTAGTAAGAGGTACGGGCAGCTTCTTACCACCTACATCCACAGTGACCAGACCCATCGCCTTTCGCAATATACTGTAATCTATCTTTAATACCATGTAATAGTTGCGGACAAAGAGAGTGTGCATAATCTCACGACGGAGAGTAATGCGGTTAGGCCCAATAGCCTGCTCCTCTAGCTTTAAGAAGTCAGCATCCTCACGACGCCAGCGACGTAAGCTGCCCTCATGGAGTGAGACTCCACTACCATCCTTGGTCATCTCACAGGCTTCACGGATACTGAACCCGGTGTACCTGAGTGATAGGTACTCAGCCTTACGTTCACCGGCAATGTCCATAGCCATATAAGGCAATAGGCTACGAGCAGCTTCTTGAACTTCGCTGGTGGGGTCTTCTGTGATGGTCATATAATGTCTCAAGTCAATCATACCATATGTGGGTACCTGTTGTCAACTGTTTATTGACATGGATTTGAATCTGTGGTATAATGAGTGCAACATATAACCTAACGATATAACTACGTATAGTAGTGGTATTACACACACAGAAGGAGTAACCTGATGCCGGGAACAATGATGACTTGGTGGAAATGGTGTAGAAGAACTCTGACTTGTCGGGAGTGCTTGGATGATATAACTCCAGGCGAGATGATGGTACAGGGGAGTTATAGATCAGAGAACGGGTTCTATATAAGAAGTTACTGGCATGCTGATTGCCATATCAAACAAGCTAAGGATTACTTATCTGCTCATCCATTCGAGCCTATGCACGCTGGCCCTGGTAGACCGAGAATGGAGTTAAGTGATGAAGACCGTACTCGTCGCAAAACACTTCAGACCCAGTATGTCAGGATAAAAAACCGAATGAAAGAAATCAATACTGGCGGTCTGTACTCCATTGAAGGAGCTCAATCTGCTACCCGTATGCTCTGGCCTAAGCTTCTAAGAATAGCAGACGAGATGGAAGAACTTGGAGGAGTACCCTCTCGTTGGTTACGGGATAATCCTGTCCTTGACCCACGCTACCGGCCTGATGATCTTCCTAAGACTGTAGTTAGTAGTAACCACGTATCTACACTATAGTTATATCGAATGGATTAACGTTACACTCAAGTACTTTTAGTGAAAAAGAAAAATCACGCTGGAGAGACTAATATATACCTCTCATTGAAAAGGTCTGCCCTGGGGTAGGTTGTGCCTTTTATCACGAGCTGGTAGGACAGACGTTCGCTAGAACATAAGACCTATAGAACAAATGTGCCACGACTCGACACGAACAACAGTTCTATAGAACATATGTGCTCCAGCTGGGTCGTGCAGGTGCCTGTAGTTGCAACGATCCGTAATTGCGGCGGTCGCTATTCCATCTCATTCGCATTTGGAAACTAGAACATATGATCCTTGACACCTGGGCCAGATGGGTATAGAATGGTGGTGATGGATAAATCTATATAGGGAGCGATACATGAACCCAGACACCATCACCATAGTTGGGGAAGACCTAGCATTGATTCAGTCCATAGTGGAGACATGGCTGGGCAAGTACGACCCAGATATGATCGCACTCAGCGCCCACAACCATGTTCTCGAATTGGTAGGATTGCCACCAGAAACCATCGCTGACGAGTCCTAGATGGACGAAATGGGACTAGCAATCCCATACGATGGAGGTATATGGTAACCTGTAAATCTACATACGGGTTGTGAGACGCACCTTAACAACACCCATCGGGTGATAATATGACCACGCAGACAAAGTCCGTTGAGGATCAAGTCAAGGAATTGATGGCGCAAATGGGCAAGGCGTCTGCCGACGGCGATATGGATAAGGTCCTGGCAATCTCTACGGAGATACGCAAGGTCAAGTCCGCCGTCAATGACGCTGAAACCACCGCCCAGACCAAGGAACGGGACGAGGTCAAGGCAGCCCTCACGAAGGGTCTCAATGCCCTGAACCTGGCCGATATGTTGAAGGGTCTGACCATCAAGGGCACGATACGGCGCACTGACACAGGCCTGGACGATGGACGTATGGTAGTCGAGGCACCTAACCTTGATGCTATCTGGCCTGTCGTGGATGTAGCAGGTGCAGGCAAGGTGTCCAGCGTCAAACGCATCGAGTTCACCATTGCCAATGGCAAGGCGGAAGTGACCATCGGTACCGCTAAGGGTTCAGGTGGTGGCAGTGGAGGCCAAAGCGGTAAGGGCTGGGTGAAGGACGGCGAGGTAGTCGCCCTGCAAAAGGCCTTCGATACTGTGGCAACCACCGAGGAAAAGGCCAATGTGGAGTCCTTCAAGGGCGATGGGTCGAAACAGTACACCGAAAAGACCAAGGTCGTGAAGGCCAACGGGTACACCCTCAATCAAGGGTAAACCAGAGAATTACCCCTCATGCAGCGTCTCGCATGAGGGGTTTTTCTTATCTACTCGACGAGCGAAGTACGAGCAAGTAAGAGCACACATACGATTGAGGCAATACCAATAGATACAAACGTATGTCATCTGTGGGTTGACAATTTCAACCGCAAGGTGTATACTAGAGGTACTATTAATGGAGGTTCGATATGGAAACACCTTTGGAGACCCGCCATACCTATCACTGCATGTTTTGTGGCAGTGAGTTAGTCTTACGCACTAACGCCGCACTATCATGTCTTGAGTGCCCATCATGCCCTCACATGGAGTTTACTGTAGACTATTGCCCATGCAACTTGAAGGACTGTACTGCACTGGTCTTGACCACAACGGATAACTGGTACGATGAGGATTGGGCTACACTCACACCTGTAACTGATGCGACAGGATATGTTGCTTAACAAGATACTATGAATAGAGGCAGCCCAATGCACACAAGACTATGTCTGAGCTGCGTACAGTTTGGTCTAAGCACTCACAATATGCAGGCTGGTGACATCATTGAGATTGTGGCTGGACGGGCTGAGTGTGAAGTATGCGATATGTTCTATAAGGATGATGCTATAAGTACCGCTGACTTGGCACGGGTTATAGCAGAGAATCTAGATAGGCCAAGGGGGTAGCCATGATACCTGCCTGTCCAGATCACCCAAAGGCTAAGGTAATGGTGGCACGTAAGCCAGCTACTACTGAAGGCGTATATGTCTGCGTAGTATGCGGTAAGCATTTGGGTAGTGCAGGATTAGTATCACCACCTAAGCCAGAGCAATTTGATATTGAGAGATAATGATGCAAGACAACGTGATAGTGGCACCACAGGCAGGGCTTCACCCGTTCAGGTTGAGGTTCCCTTACGGCAGGTTCAGTGACCCATGCTGGAGATGCGGGCACGGCATTGATGCGTCAGTGCATAAGGTAGACCCGCTCAGCATGAGGATAACACGGGTGGTAACAGATTAGACATATCTGGAGGTAGCTATGATTAAGGTGGACTTGATTGAGCATACATTACCACGCACTGCGTTGGGGCAGTACAGGATGATTGCCTTACCCAACAAGAATGACACTATAAACTTCGCACGAGATGGGTATGTCTGGAAGGGTAGGGTGTTTGCTGTTGAGCACTTCCTGCATCTGGAGCTAGACCCCAGTGTGACAGTGATAGTCAGTCATGTGGGGAAGGTGTCACGATGACCTATCCAACACCCGAGGAACAGCAGTTCTTGGACGACATCAAGATATCACAGCTAACTGTATGTGACTTGTGTATCAACGAGGCATATGACCAAGGCTTCGAGGGGTATCTTGCACAGGCTCACTGCATGGTAGAGTTCGGGCTTGACATGGCAGACCATCTGTGTGATGAGGTTGAGACCGACGGTGAGATCAAGTGTCAGTGTGGGTGTCGGACACGGGTTACTACGTCTTGGAATTAAGGAGACTACTATGAGAGAACCAGCATGGAAGCATCCCACTGTGGATGCAGTACTCACATCAGTCACAGGTAGTGACCGTCAGGCTACTATAAGATCTGGTACCTGTGTTACTTGTGAATGTAAAGAGGTACAGTTCAGAGACGCACTGTCTGAGAGAGAGTACACTATATCAGGCATGTGCCAGGAATGTCAAGACAAGGTATGGGGTGAGCTGGAGGAGCAGGAGGACCGTGGTCTGAATATCTAAGTAATCCACCCACTCCCTTGAAGGCAGAAACTCCACGACCTCTGGAGATAGTGAAAAAATGACACCGCCTAGGGGGAGCCAACAACTGGAGGTAAGTGATGAAGACATATCCTGAGTCTCATCAGCAGGGTACTATACTCATAGAGAATGTCGCCATTGTTACCAGGTCTGTAGAGGAGAGTCCTCTCCAGACTGGGTATCACTTGAGCGGAGACATAGGCATACAGATAGCCAAGGACGGACGTATCTGGGTGTGCATTGACGGCATAGCATTTATCCGATTCAGTCCGCACCCTGATGGCAAGATGGAGAGGACAACATGAGTCTAGGTAAGTGTGTGATAGACGGAGCTGATGCAGTAGCAGTGTATCCTCTACTGCCTGGTAGTCCTGCGTTCTGTAGTACTCACTACAATCAGCATGATG
>LAZR01001583.1_pt1 | contig 14250 bp, 9 predicted proteins | sample 329461 | NCBI WGS metagenome assembly LAZR01 (sample SAMN03002196, study PRJNA259156) | marine sediment metagenome | biome: sea floor; feature: Hydrothermal impacted sediments; material: marine sediment; isolation source: Loki non-amplified sample from Loki's castle hydrothermal vent sediment ...
GTACCCGCCCCGAAGGTGAGTAGAATATCGAATATTTGCAATGCATTTTCCAAAGCTAGGGCCAAAACCGCACTCAGGACCATTAAAACTACCGTCGAAATTCTTCCGACAGCGACCATTTGTTTTTCCGTAGCCTGGGGATTGACCTGTTGTTTGTAAAAATCAAAGACAATATAAGAGGATCCCCAGTTCAGTTGTGTAGAAATCGTACTCATGTAAGCAGCTACCAAAGATGCCAAAACAACTCCTAGAAGACCGCTGGGCAACTTAGTCAACATAGCGGAATATGCCAAATCTTGACCCAATTTACTTTCCGCAATATTGGGGAAAGCTTCTTGTATACTAGCGATATCAGGATAGACTATTAAAGAAGCCAAAGCCACTAAAATCCACGGCCACGGCCTTAAGGCATAGTGCATAATATTGTAGAAGAATGTGGCTCCTATGGCGTGGTTTTCATCTTTTGCCGCTAACATTCGCTGCGCAATATATCCGCCGCCGCCAGGTTCGGAACCAGGATACCACGAACTCCACCATTGCACCGCCAATGGAATAACAAAAAGCATAACCAGAGTATTCTTGCTATTAAAATCAGGGAGAATATCTAACTTTCCTTTGACATTCTCATGATTAATAAGTGCCTGAATGCCTCCGACCTCCGGAATATTCACAAGATAATACGCTGCACCAATTGCACCGGACATGGCTACAAAAAATAATACAAAATCAGTATATACGACTCCTTTGAAACCTCCTAGCGCACTGAAAGTAACGGTTATAAGGCCCGCGCCTACCACCGTTTCCCAAGGCTCGAGCCCCAACATGATACCTCCTATTTTTATAGCGGCCAAAGTAACCGATGCCATGGTAATTATATTGAAAAGGGCACCTAGGTATATAGCCCGAAACTTTCGTAGAAAGCTAGCTGCCTTTCCCCCATAACGCATCTCATAGAATTCCAAATCCGTATTAACATTCGACCTTCTCCAGAGTTTGGCATATATAAATACTGTCAAAAGGCCAGTTAGCAAAAACGCCCACCAAACCCAGTTACCGGATACTCCGTTGGTTCGAACGATGTCGGTTACTAAATTCGGCGTATCCGTAGAAAAGGTAGTAGCCACCATCGAAAGACCTAAAAGCCACCAAGGCATGGTTCGCCCAGACAGAAAAAACTCCGTCGAATCTTTACCTGATTTTTTTGATACAAATACCCCAATGCCTAATACAATAGAGAAAAATACAATGATAAAACTGTAATCGAGTGTTGATAATTCCATAGAGGTCAGCTATTTATTGTTGACAGTATTAAGCAAAAAACGAAAAGTTAGGTTTTGCCTTTAACTTAGCTACTTTTTTTAAAGCTTATTTTGCCAACTTTATCTTAATGGCTAAAGGTATTATTTTTTAAGATACTTTTGCTTTACAACCGTTAAACCTATTTTTTGTTTTTAGGCGAAGATTTTGACATATCGATAACTGCATGGGCATTTGCTATCGCCGCTGCATTTATAGTCGGGCTTTCGAAGTCAGGCATTAAGGGTATTGCTATTGTCAATGTAACCCTGATGGCACTCGCGTTCGAAGCCAAGGCATCAACAGGTTTGGTTGTTCCCCTACTTATTGTCGGCGATATCATTGCAGTTATATATTATCACCGTCATGCCAATTGGTGGTATATTGTTCGCTTCTTGCCCTGGGTGGTAATCGGTATTCTTTTCGGAGTTTATATTGGGAATGACCTTGACGAGGGAGTCTTTAAAATTTATATGGCTGTCATTATTTTAGTTAGTGTCGGTATGATGTATTGGTGGGACCGTCGAAAATCAAGTTCGGTACCTACGCATTGGGCCTTTGCGGGGCTCGTAGGCACACTCGCTGGTATCACCACTATGATAGGTAATCTTGGTGGGCCTTTCAGCAACCTTTACTTTTTAGCCATGCGGGTTAAAAAAAACGAATTTATCGGTACTGCGGCATGGCTCTTTCTTATTATTAACCTTATCAAACTTCCCTTTCATATTTTTGTTTGGAAAACTATTAATGCCAACACATTGTTATTCAACCTACAGTTGGTGCCCGGTATCCTTTTGGGTATTTTGGTAGGAGTGCAACTACTCAAAATCATTAAGGACGATTTCTATCGCAAAATGATTTTAGTGCTTACGGGTCTTGGTGCAATCATGATTATGATACGCTAACTCCAACAGCAAAAAGTCCAAATTCAACACACAAAATAATACTTCGTAAAAAGCATATTGAAATCGCTCCGATATTCTCCGTAACTGCCGTTCATATGGTACTTTACAGTTAAAATTTATTTCGTCAGAAGAATGTGGTCAGTGTATAATTTCAAAAAGTTTTTAGAATAATTAAGATAAGTTTTGCCATACTAAAATTGACTGTCATGTACTATAATTGTATATTGGACTTGATATTCGGTGGTACATAGCTCGAAATCAGCCTTGTCTTTGTCACTTTACGTTACAATGATCATTGCCAGTATGATATTCTGTTAAAAGCGTGGTTTATCCGACCAATGCCATACTAAACGACTAATTGAAGCGTTCGCTAATTATATGAAGCATTTGTTCACATATTTAGGAATTTTAATAATGGTCTGCTCCTGCAGTACCCTAGGCATTGGGAATAAATCGAATAAAAACTTAAAAGATGACGGCCTTGCCGGTAGTCCGAAGGCCTATGATAGACTGATTACAGAAACTGCTGCTACTCAAAAAGGACTCTTTGATGTACATCGTGTAGGCGACAAGTATTATTTCGAAATTCCTGATAGTCTTTTAAACCGTGAAATGCTTGTAGTTACCCGGTTTATAAAAACCCCGTCAGGCGCCAAAAATTATGGGGGTGAGAAAATTTCCGAAAATACCGTAACTTTTGAAAAAGGGCCTTCCAACAATATTTTTTTACGAATATCTACCCTAGTCAGTACGGCCAACGAGAACGATGCAGTTTCAAAAGCCGTAAAAAACTCGAATGTTACTCCTATTTTGGAAGCTTTTGACATCAAGGCGACTAACGATGTTGCTTCTTCGCAAGTTATCGACGTAACCAACTTTATAAATGGTGAAAACCCCCTATTAGCCTTAGGGAGTGATCAAAAGGATGATTACAAATTGACATCTTTAGAAAAGGATAAATCGTACATCAAGGAAATCAACACCTTTCCGATGAATACCGAAATCAAAACGGTAAAGACTTACAAGGCCAAATCGGGATCAGACAAACGAAAAGAACTTCCAGCAGCGATCTTAGCTGGTGTGGTTACCTTGGAAATCAATAATTCCTTTATCCTTCTACCCAAAAACCCAATGCGAAAAAGGTTGTACGATGAGAGGGTCGGTTATTTTGCGAGTTCCTATCTAGAGTACGGAGATCAACAACAAAAAGTAGATCGCAACACCTATATTCATAGATGGCGTTTAGAGCCAAAGGCTGAGGATTCCCTAGCTTGGCAGCGCGGTGAACTTGTAGAGCCTAAAAATCCTATTGTTTATTACATTGATCCTGCCACCCCAAGAAAATGGCGGTCATATCTTATTCAAGGTATCAATGATTGGCAAGTAGCCTTTGAACAGGCAGGATTTAAAAATGCTATCATAGGTAAAGAATGGCCTCACAATAACCCTAACATGAGTCTGGAGGATTCAAGATTCTCAGTCTTACGATATTTTGCTTCACCTTCCAAAAATGCATACGGACCAAATATTGTAGACCCCCGTAGCGGTGAGATTCTAGAAAGCCATATCGGATGGTACCATAATTTGATGAGCCTATTGCACAGTTGGTATATGGTTCAAGCTGGTGCCGTAGACGAGCGTGCCCAGCATATGGAGTTTGAAGACGAATTAATGGGCGAGCTGATTCGCTTTGTAGCTTCTCACGAAGTAGGCCACACACTTGGTTTACGACATAATATGGGCGCCAGTTCTGCTACTCCCGTAGAGAATTTAAGGAATGCCGAATGGCTGAAAAAAAATGGCCATACTAGCTCTATTATGGACTACGCGCGTTTCAATTACGTAGCACAGCCCGAAGACAGTATACCTACTGAAGATTTAATGCCGAGAATTGGGGATTATGACAAATGGGCCATTCAATGGGGCTATTCAAAATTTCCCAAACAGATGGACATATCCGAAGAAAAAGAACTTCTGAGTCAAATGGTGGTCGATAGTGTTTCGAACAACCCGAGGCTATGGTTCGGTGGTGAGGGGCGTGATTTTGATCCACGCTCGCAAACTGAAGACCTTGGAGATGATGCCATGGAAGCAAGTATGTACGGCATTCTTAATTTACAGCGCATCGCACCTTACTTAAGAAAATGGACCAAAGAAAAAAATAGTGATGACTATGCCAATCTAGATCAAGTCTACAAAGACCTGGTCGATCAGTATAAAGACTATATTTTTCACGTAGCGCAGAATATCGGCGGCATTTATGTAACCCCCAAAACTATGGGCGAGGAAGGTGAGATTTATCTCCCCGTAGACAAAATGAAACAAAAGCAGGCCTTGGTATTTCTAAACGATTACATATTCAAGGAGCCCAGATGGTTATTGCGAAAGGATATTTTAAATGCGATTCAATCTCCACAGTCGAAGGAAGCAGTTACCAAAACTATGGAAAGTGTCATGTTGAACCTTCTTGGTGGTAGTCGCCTCAGCCGTATGACCTTTATAGCTGAACGCTATGAAGATGAAGATCCTTATACACCGGAGGCTTATATGGATGACCTTGCCCAAGTCGTTTGGGGTGATATGAATGTTTTTTACCAAACCAACGCTTATCGAAGAAAGCTTCAGAAATCATACGTTTCAAATTTGATTGCACTTTATAAGCCCGACGAGGCGGTCGGTTTAGTTGGTGGTATATTGGCCAAATTATCGGAAGGCTATACGGTAAATACCGATGTGCGATCGCTAGCTTTAGATAATCTTCTGACCCTGCAGGGAAAAATCAAGCGTACACTACCGGTAATGACCGACCGATTAACCATAGCACATCTAAACTACCTAAAACGGGAGATTGCTTCTGTGGTAGGTGAAACGAAAGATGTTGACCCCTTATTTATTCCTTTCCGAAGAGATGTTTCAATTCAAGAGGGTGGCGGACAGTAAGATTTAGGTCTTTTAAAATGTACTTAAATCCTATTTAATTAAAGAGATGGCACTGCGTCAATTAGTATACCGTCATCAATTAAAAATCTATTACCCCTAACCCAGGAACATCCGACGGATACAAAACTCCTTTTTCAAGACGGAACATTCCTTCAAAAGGGTCGTCGACTATATCTAAATGCCCGTCGAGATCGGCAAAATGAATATTTGGCCTTGAGAGTGCAAAGTGCAATCCTGCGGAAATTCCGAGAGCACATTCGTCATTACAACCAATCATACTTTCTAGTCCGGCCGCCTTTGCTACAGAATTGATATGCTTGGCTTCCGAAATCCCCCCAACCTTCATCAACTTTATATTCACCATATTGACGCGTTCGTTCTGCGCCAGACGAAAGACATCGGTGAGGGTCTTTAAGCTTTCATCGGCCATCACGGGAATGTCGACCTGAAGTGTTACTTGGCCTAAACGCTCCTCTTTTTCCATTTTAGTAGGTTGTTCAAAAATTTCGATACCGATGTGTGCCGTTGCTTTGACAAAGGTTACCGAATCTACAACCGAATAGCCTTGGTTACCATCAAATCGCAAAGTGATATGCGGATGTCTTTCATGTAGTCGGGTCATTTTTTCAATATCCTCGAGCATACTGTGGCCTCCCTTTATCTTTAATATAGAAAACCCTTGCTGCACAAATCTATCGGCCTGTCGAAGGGTTTCCCCAACGGGAAGTATTCCAATGGTAATACTTGTCGGAATACTTTTTCTATATCCCCCTAGAAACTGGTACAACGGTACGTCCGCTTTTTTGGATATCAAATCGTACAGAGCCATATCGACCATGGTCAAAGAAGATGCTTTTTTACCTAAATGGGCTTTTAGCTCCATCAATATAAGCGCATACGTAAAGGGATTTTTACCTATCAAATAAGGGATGATTATACTTTTGATCGCCTCCTCTACCTCTTCGGGATACTCGCCCGTAACAGATTTATCGGGCGACCCGCAGCCGTATCCTACTAGAGCCCCGTCAGTTTCCAATTTTAGAATGAAATTTGTACTCTTGCCAATAGTCTCGTAAGCGATGGTGTAGGGTTCGCTTAGTTTGAGGTCAAGACGCTCGTAAGATATTTTGGTGATTTTCATAGTTTTTCGCTCAAAATTTCGATGAGCCCTTCTACACCGTACTTAAGCACATCGAACGCCGGTAATTTGGTTTCGAGCGTAATCTGCTTACAGGCCTCTAAAATTTCGTCTTCCACCATATCTTCGTGGTTCACGGTAATAGCAATTACTTTCTTTCCGGAAATCACCTCAATAGCATTGATCTGTTCTTTTAAGGAATGCATTTTATACCCAGGGAATCCATCATATTCCTGTCTCTTCGGAGCATGTTGTAAAACGACATAGTCTGGCCTACCTGCGGCCAATATCTCAAAACCGCCGGGATAGGCGGGGTTCATTAAACTGCCTTGGCCCTCGATGACGATGACATCGGGTTTTTCATTTTTGAAGGCGCTGACCACGGCATGCTCAATTTCACCGGATACGAAATCGTTGATACAACTGTCCATAACCATACTATATTTGGCGCCTTGCATCCAAGCGGTTTGGCCAGTGCCTATCATTTCGGCTTTTAAACCAGACTTTTGGAAACCGTGGACCAACAACCAAGCTGTGGTGCGTTTTCCCAAAGCAGAATCTGTTCCGAGTACGGCAAGTTTTAGGCAATCTACCTTTTCAATGTCTCCCGTGAAAAAGTGTAATTTATCGCGGTCTGGGGTTTTTCGAACATCCCGAATACGGCAGTTGTTCTCAGCGGCAATCTGCATCAACACTGCATCGTTGGTTAAGAAATCGTGTAGCCCACTATCGATGTTCCACCCCATTTGTAAAGCTTTTTTTAAGGTTGCTTTAGCTTCATTGGGCAAACGTCCTCCATCAGGGGCTAGACCGATGACCAAAGATTTTGGCAAGTTGTTATCGGACCTCAGTTTTTCAATGGCAGCCTCAAAATCCTTAAAAATTGGAATGCCATTGGGCTTCCCATCAAGTACCTCGCCTGCATCCTGGCCGGCATACGTTGTATCTAAAACGCCTACTACTTCATAGCGTTCCGTGAAACGCACTAGACCGTGAGCCGTTTTTCCATTAGGCGTGTTAAAAGCACCATCGCAATAAACGAGAGCTTTTCCATCAATAGAATCTTTCATGTTATTTTAATTTTTTGCGGTCAGAACCGCTACATAGCGGCCTGGTTCGAAATTCATTTTTGAATCTAACTCTAGAAGGGCAATTAGTCCTGCAGTAGCAGCAGGAAGTATGCGAAAGCCTTCCTTTTTGGCTAAGATTGCCGTCATTTCCCTTAATTTCTTATCACTAATGTTGAAAGCTTCACCTTTTGATTCCTTTAACGCATATAATGCTTCCTCTCCATCGAAGCTATGCCAATTTATTAGCGGTTCGTTATACTTGGTCTCTTTAATGCTATCGGGGTCTAAGTCTTTGCAATAGTCCAAACCATGTAAAAACGATTGAACAATTGGATTTTTTCGGGTAGACGAAGCTGCAATCATTTTTGGGATTCGGGAGGTTTTCCCCCTCTTATACAAACTAACAAAACCCCGATAAATACCTGCGAACAACGTGCCATTGGATACAGGTACGGCACAATACTCGGGAGCATCGCCCAACTCTTCAAAAATTTCCAAGGCTATCTGCGAATAGGCCGATATTTGCAGTGGTGTATTCGAACCGCCCGGGTTAGCATCGTACCATCCATTCTTTTTGGCCAATTCGCTACTTGCTGTCACTACATCTTCATAACTACCGGGCAGCCTAATGATTTCTGCCTGTAAACCTTCCATCTCGGAAACACGCTCGGTATGATAGGTCTCTGGAATATATATCTTACACTTAATTCCAGCAAGATTTGCTGCCAAGGCCATAGCAACACCATAGTTACCGCAAGTTGCAAGCGCTACCGCTTCAAATTCACGACGTAGGGCGTCATATACCTGCGCAAATGCAATCCGGTCCTTTTGTGTTCCGGTAGGGTTGTCACCCTCGTACTTAATATACAATTGACGTATACCAAATTCCCGCTCTAAAGTTTTTGCGCGTTGTAAACGGGTATCGCCAACTTCCAGGTTGATGATATCTTCGTAAGATTCTAACCGGTCTACCAAAGACTTTTTGGAATCCCTTACAAGCTCTCCCAAGCTCTCGGCTTCAGCAGAAACTTTATTTTCAGACGTCTTGACGCCATCTTTTAAATCCATTCACTCGTAGATTATCATATCAAATGTAGTGTAGATTTCAACGTCATAGCAAAAAAACAAACCGATGATCGAAACGACCATCGGTTTGTTTAAATTTTCTGTTTAAAGGCCTTAACCTATTCACATTTATGCCGTTTATAGCCCAGGAATTGCCTCCATTTTCCCATTCTTCAACTTTCCTAGAACGGTAACATCTTTGGTCTTTTTGTATTCCTCAATGGCCATTATCAATTGCTGTTTGGTCTCCCGAACGATTTTTATTCCTGATTTTTGATTTTTGTTGCGGACTTCAATATAATATCCATCGCGGAGTTCCGTTGGCTTTGTAGCTGGTCTTCCCATAATTACTTATTCTTTAATGTTTCTACTACGAATTCCGACTTTGATTTGGTTTGTATCGATTTGGTCTGATTACCGAACTCAATTATTTCGGGCCTTACGTTTACATGGAATTCGCTATAAACATAATCAAATAAAGCTAAAAATTTAAAGGTTAAAGGGTTAAGCTAAAGTTAAAATATAAAAAATATTTTAACACCACTTTTTTTTACCTCCAATTACACATTAACTTCTCCTCAAATAGCCTACTCTCACTACGATTGCAAAACATTGCCATATCTTTTACTCGAGCCTAAAAATTCTTCGGGAATAGGTATGGAAATGATAAGCTACACTTGCTTTTTCTATTCCTCTTTGACAAAATTCTTTTTTAACCTTGTAGGACTATCGGGAACTTTATTTATCAACTTCTTTTTGCCATTTTTTTTAATGAGGTCAAAAGCATCGTAAAGTGTACCGGTCGGTGTATAAGCGCCGTATTTTAGGGTATCTTTAGAAACCGTAATTATTTGGAACAACTGGGTGAACTCGCCTCTTCGCACCATCCAATCACGGTCTTTGGAATCGTACATCTTCGGTCCACTAACAGATACCGCGTATACGGTTCCAGCATTCTTCACTACGGTCAGGCCCTTGCCCTCATTTTCCACATATCCCCTTGCGTAGGTGTGGTCATGGCCCTGCAAGACCAAATCGATTTTATATTTATCGATAATCGGCTTCAGACCTTCCCTGAGTTCTTTATTGTCCCTACCCTCAGCAGTTGAAAAAATAGGATAATGCATCGTAATGGCCGTCCATTTTTTAGTATTGCCCTTTAATACGGAGTCTAGCCACTTTGTTTGGGCCTCACGTGCTTCTGGATTACCGATAAAAGCCTGGGCATCTATAGAAATTAATTTCATGCCTTGATAGTCCAGGGTATAGCATGTTTCTTTCAGGGCTTCGAGCGGCGCGTTTTCGGGCAGGGTAAATTGAGGCCGCCATAATGCGGATAGCTCATTGTCTCGGTATTCGTGATTGCCCGGGGTCATCATACTGGGAATGGTGGCATGAATAAAACTGCCCGCATAGAACCATTCTCCCCATTCAAGGTTCGCGTCCCTATCATTGATAAGATCGCCTGCATGTAGCATGAAATTTACCTTTGGAAACTGCCTATACGAGTTTCGTACAACACGTGACCAAAGTGATTTTACGTTGTTCTGGGCATCCCCGAAATAAATAAAACTAAAGGGATTTTTCATATCGGTACCCGCCGTGGTAAACTGGAACCATTCACTCCAATAGTTGTTATCGTTCGCGTCGTGTCCAACCCTGTAGACATAGGTGGTCAGCGGCTGTAAACCAGAAATAACGGCCGAATGATAGGCTGCCTTAACTAAAGGTTCATTGCTGTTTTGGTTTTCAAACAGTTGTGTCTTTGCGGAAATGGTACGTACTTCCCCCAGCAAAAACTCCGGTCCATCGGTAGCAACGGCAATTTGTACCACGCCGGAGTCTACTTGCTGTTCGGTACGCCAATTGACCGCAAAACTATGGGCGGGGTCAATGCTAAGGTTCGCTATAACTCGATCTGGTGTCTTTGACGGGTACAATAGCTTGTGACCGGCCACAGAATCATGCCCAACATAATGGCTATGGCCATGTGCGTCGGATACATCAGATTCTTGCCCACGCAGTGTAAATGTTATGAGGCACAATACGATAAAAGCCAGCTTGCTATTTTTTATTTCCATAATAGGCATTGGTTTTTCCAAATTTATTCTTTGTTGACTTGAAAACCAACTTTCTGGCAGACTCGTAACTCAAACACAACATTGGCCTGAAAACAATAAGCCTTTTATATATTCAGCTATTTAGACCTCTATTTCCAAAGTAGGGGGTATCTATATTATTAGGGATAAAACGCTATTTTTGGTAGAATATCCATCCAAATATTCCTTTATGAACTATGTATGTTCGTTTTTTTTGTCGCTAACGGCTTTGACATGTACTGCCCAGTCAGCAAAACTACCTCAAGTGATACCCATAGACCATCCCGCAATAGTAACCCAAGAATTTATTTATGAACTAAAAGATGCGCTAACTCCCGAATGTCATGCCTCGACCGTAGAAGTCAGTAATGAGACCGTTGTAGCATCTTGGTTTGGGGGCACAAAGGAAAGAAATAAGGATGTAGGAATTTGGATTTCCCGTAATGCCAATGGAGATTGGTCGACGCCTGAAGAAGTTGCTAACGGTATTCAGGAGGATGGCACGCGCCACCCATGTTGGAACCCTGTTCTTTTTAAACCTGAAGGAGAACCTCTGTATCTTTTTTATAAGGTTGGCCCCAGCCCTCAAGAATGGTGGGGACTTTATATGACCTCAAAAGATGACGGTCAAACCTGGTCTGAACCTGTAATGCTTCCCAAAGGGATTTTAGGCCCTATAAAAAATCAACCAATACAATTGAAAAACGGAACCATTCTGTCGCCTTCCAGCAACGAGACCGTTTCAGGCGAGTGGACCATCCACATAGAACATAGTAACGAAGACGCCCAGAGTTGGTCATCTTCGGGCCCTCTCGATGACCCCTCGGAATTCGGGGCCATTCAACCCGTAATCTTGAACTATGGTAATGGCAAACTGCAGTTGCTCAGCCGAACCAAAAACAATGTAATCGCAGAAAATTGGTCTGACGATAACGGGAAAAACTGGGATGCGATGAAGGCCACGTCGCTGCCTAATCCGAATTCCGGCATCGATGGCGTAACCTTAAAAGATGGCCGCCAGCTTTTGGTCTATAACCCTACAGAAAAAAATTGGGGCGACCGGGTACCTTTACGCCTAGCAATTTCCGAAGACGGACAAAAATGGAATCGTGTTCTCGACCTAGAACCCGTGCGTAAAACAACGGACAGGGAAGGTGAAGAATACTCATATCCGACAGTTATGCAAGCGCAAGATGGCATGATTCATTTGGTCTATACTTGGAATCGAAAAACCGTGAAATATCTTGTTCTGGACCCTGCTAAGCTTGTCTCGAAATAACTTCAGTGATTGAATAAAAGCATTGATTGACGATACAAACGCAGCATTATTTGAAAATATGGGAAGACAAGATGGTCAAGTCCACCTGATTTACATGGGCGACCTATCCGAACAAAAGATTGCGGGACATACCACATCGCCGAATACCGTCGATTGGGACAACAACGTACTGCCAGACTTACTTTTAGGTGTAGAAGACGGTCATCAATATTATTTAAAAAACCAGCGATAAATGGAAAAGTTGCCAAAAGGATTATGGCCGGTAATGTTGACCCCTCTCGACAGTTCGAATCAACTCGATTTACATGTACTAGAGCAACTCACCGAGTTTTATATCGCCAGTGGTGCAAACGGTCTTTTTGCCAATTGCCTTTCAAGCGAAATGTTTCAACTTACCGATAAAGAGCGTTTGCAGATTACAAAGACTGTCGTGGAAACTGTAAAGGAAAGAATACCCGTTATCGCCACAGGATCATTCAGCGACGATATGGATATATCTGCGGATTTTATTAAAAAGATATATGATACCGGTATTAAGGCAGTTGTCATAAGTACGAACCAACCTTGTAACGAACGGGAAAAAGATGACATCTTTAAGCGTAAGATGGAAGTCTTATTAAACAAAACGGGAACCATTCCCTTGGGCCTGTATGAATGTCCGGTACCTTATAAAAGACTAATGGTTCCCGAAACCTTGGCGTGGCTTGCCAATACGGATAGGTTTCTTTATCACAAAGACACTAGCTGCGATCTTGACGACATAAAAACAAAAATCGAATTAACGCGAAATACCAGTCTAGGTATATATAATGCACATGTGCCCACTGGTGTAGAATCTATGAGATATGGTGCTAGAGGAATTTCCCCAATCGGCGCTAACCTATATCCGGAACTTTTTAGCGCCCTAATTGCACGTTTAGATAATCCTGAAAAACAAAAGGAAGTCGAAAAACTGAACGATGCGTTAAACATGATGGATACGATAATACATCATAACTATCCGTATGCGGCCAAACTCTTCCTTCAAAAAAGAGGATTTAAAATTGATACCCAATGTAGAGTGCCAAGAGTTCGGATGAAACCCCACGACCTTAATAAATTGGAAACTGTTATGAACGTTTTCAATCAATTATCCCAAGAATTGAATATTACCGTTCTCAAGTTTTCATAAGAAAGTCTATAGTATGTAAACCATCTCAAAATGAAAAAACTATTTTTTATCTTCTTTTGTATACCCAACCTGTTCTTCTCACAATCATCAATGCGATTGCCAGACATTCTTGGCGACCATATGCTACTGCAAAAGGATTCAGAGGTCAATTTCTGGGGATGGGCCAATCCACGTTCAAAAATTCGCATTATTGCTGACTGGAACACCGATACCATTCAAACGTCAGCAAGCAACATGGCAAAATGGGAAACCCTTCTAAAAACACCCAAGGCCGGCGGACCGTACACAATTCAAGTATTATCGGAAGATGAATCCATAAGCATTAAGAATGTGATGATCGGTGAACTATGGATTTGCTCTGGGCAATCGAATATGGAATTTAGTGTAAACAATGGTGTGATTGATGCCGAAGCCGCTATGCCTGATAGTGAAAATGCAGATATCCGCTTTTTTTTCATTGAAAAGGCAACTGCGGCGTTTCCGCAAGACGAACTCACTGGACACTGGGAAGTTTGTAGCCCTGAAAGTATGCGTAAATTTAGTTCGGTCGGTTATTTTTTCGGAAGAAAACTGAACGAAGAACTGAATACGCCTATCGGACTCATTAATTCTAACTGGGGAGGCACTCCGGTAGAAACTTGGATGCCAAAAGATGCTATTGAAAATGTAAATAAAATCCAGGCCGAAGTCGAATTCTTAAATGACAGCGAAGGCTGGCCCCGTGATATTGCCTCAACCTATAATGCCATGATCCATCCAATCACAAAAATGGGGATTGCAGGTGCTATATGGTATCAAGGGGAATCGAATACTCCGAACGCAAATACCTACGCAGAGCTTTTTACCACAATGATTAAGGGGTGGAGGCTGAAATTCCAAAACGATTTTCCTTTTTATTATGTACAGATAGCTCCTTTTCAAGGATATGGCGTCCCTTTTAGTGCTGCCTTGGTGAGGGAGCAACAACAAAAGGCGTCATCGCTTGAAAAAACCGGAATGGTGGTAATTTCAGATTTGGTAGACGACCCCGACGATATCCATCCCAGATACAAAAAAGAAGTAGGAAATCGATTGGCTAATCGGGCTTTGGCGGAAACCTATGGTCAAGAATCAACGAAATACAAATTTGCAACCTTAAGGGAACAAAAAATTGAAAAAATTCTGAGTTTTCTTATTAGTTACAAACACGATTATGTGGTACCTTTAGTGTCAGTTTATGGTAGAAGTGGTTCTGGAAAAAGTAGCGTAACTAGATTTGTATGTGAGAATATCAACGATGCGTCATAC